>Ga0310695_10000564_pt1 | contig 94969 bp, 91 predicted proteins | sample RumenRJG_04DNA_FD_203882 | JGI IMG/M metagenome (GOLD analysis project Ga0310695, IMG submission 203882) | Bovine rumen microbial communities from Lethbridge, Alberta, Canada - RJG_04 (v2) (version 2) | ecosystem: Host-associated > Mammals > Digestive system > Stomach > Rumen | place: Canada...
CTGTCCAAGACATGACCCAATAAATGATACCGGATCTGCACGGAAACCCGGGACCATCGTGAAAAATCCCCCGATTCATAGATCGGGATTTATGAAAAGTATAGTTGTTCAATTTGGGAAATACTTACTAAATTCAAACCACTTTTATGCATCTTGGACGATAATGCGTAGTTCTAAATAGGCGATTTGATAATGGAGTTATCGACAAATGTGTAATCATAATCTGCAAAGATCATGACTCGACCGTTCCCGAAAGGGTTCGGAGATTTGTCACGTAGTCCTTCGAAAGTTGGGCTACTCCGCAAGGTACGCTCGTATGGAGTGACAGCGGAATGCGGTAATCCCGCTACCACAGCGGTATTGCGCTTTTCAGGATAGCGTCAGATGATGCTATCGTCACGCTTGGTGCCGCCCCTGGCGTCACCGCCCTACGTATATGATTCGGTAACGGTGCGCACCGCGCGCATCGGCCCGGGTTGAAGTACCCGCAAGGTAGGATCACGCGAGTTAGTACGCGTTCCTGTGCTCACGATTCGTTCGCGACTAAGGGACTTCTCTCGTAATTACTGTACAGGGCCAGTACACGCCTTATGGCGTAGGCAGAAATGCCATACTGCTCCGTGCGGATGATTGTTCACGCAGTCAGGTCAGTAATACAGACGTACTTTTGTATCGATTGCACAGGGCCAGTACACGCCTTATGGCGTAGGCAGAAATGCCATACTGCTCCATTCAGATGATTGTTCACGCAGTCAGGTCAATCGTTCACAAACATGCTTACGTAGCGGTTGTACAGGGCCAGTACACGCCTTATGGCGTAGGCAGAAATGCCATGCTGCCCCGTCCTGTTGACTGTTCACGCAGTCAGGTCAATCGTTTTCGTAACCATCTCGCGTAACGCGGCCGGCTGGGCTAGTACACGCCTTATGGCGTAGGCAGAAATGCCATGCTGCCCCGTCCTGTTGACTGTTCACGCAGTCAGATCGGTCGTATACAGAACTTGCCTCGCGTAACGCGGCCGGCTGGGCTAGTACACGCCTTATGGCGTAGGCAGAAATGCCATACTGCCCCGTCCTGTTGACTGTTCACGCAGTCAGATCGGTCGTTGCGGAAGGAGGACAGGGGGCAATGCCCCTGTTCTCCTAAACTTTCGATCTAACTTATCAGAATGCACCTATGTTTCGCTCATGTTCCCGAAGTTATGAACTCATCTGGGACGGAGGATGCGAATGGATGGGCATACGGGCATGCATTCGCGGCACCCGTTACATTTCGACGCATCCAAGTGAATGCCACTGTCTTGGAACGTTATCGCCGAGTTCTTGCACTGATGGACGCATACCGTACATTCCAGGCAGAAGGTCGCCATCAGGGAGAGGTCGAATATATCATCCGCCGATTCTCTCAATCCCTTATCTCCTCCGTTCTGGAATGTCACGCACCCTTCCGGCGATACTCTGAGATCCCCCGTGATTAGACTACCGCCCTCCATATGTCCTTCTCTGCCGATGATCGGTAAGAGCCGGATCAGTTCAGAAGGATCGAATTCCCTGCCTGATGATGCGATACCATCGGAAACTGTCGTCCTGTAGAAGACGATGCGCTGCTTCCTCTCGATCTCCTTCAGCAATTCGGGATCGACACCCGGAACATCTCCGGAGTACTTGCGAGACCTCCACAGCATCCTGTCATGCCATACTTGCGGCATGCCCTTGTCCTGACCGTATCTATCGATGCATTCTTTCCAACGGTCTGCGACGGGATCGTCCCATTCGATCCTGGAAAGATGGGTAACCGAGGGCACCGGACACCAGTAGCACCCTATGCGATCGAACCCGTGCTCGTACAGCCTGTTGTAAGGTGCATCCTCTCTTGTCAAGAACATCCAGACGTGCAGCGCATTCCAATCCTGGATGGGAGAAGCACAGATCTGGTTGGGGGATGCGGGATTGACCCATTCGTTTCCGATCCGCATCCTTAGGGTACTTTCGTATCTGCGCTGACCTACGAATGTGAGGTTCATCCCCCCCAGCATCATTCCAAGGATCTGGAATTGGGCCAGCTGATGTACCTTGCAACACCATCTGTAGTCCACCGATGGGGGCCCGAGGCGCTCTATGTTCCTGTACAGGACATCCTCCGGTATCCCGCAGGAGATCAGCTCCAGCCCGTATCTCTCGGCGATGCTCCTCACCAAGGGCGAGGAACCGCAGTCCATGTGCGTGTCGGCATAGATGATCTTGGGCTTGACGCCCGCCTTCATCACCACAAGGAGCGTGGCGAGACTGTCCTTTCCTCCCGAAAGGGATACGGTGCATGGTACGCCCTTGTGCCTGCTGACGATCTCCCTCACGAAATCGGACGACTTCTTCACCATTATGTCCAGCTGGGCATTGTTCAGTTTCACCGTCTCTTCCCAGGCGTGATGCTTATCCGGAACGCCCTGACTGCTCGCCAATGGGGATGTGTTCTTCACAGCGATCTTGCAGTCGCGGAGCCCTTCCGAATCGGCCATGGCCCTTCCGAAGCTCTTGATCGCCCCGGACGCGTTCCTGACGAACACGGTGTCACCTTTGACGATGCCGGGGTCGGCTTCCCTGACTTCTTCCCCCGGGACGCGATGCATCCTGACGGCCATTGACTGCCCCTTGGATGAAACGGTCACCGTATGACTGGTTACGGCCCTCGCCATCAGCGATGCCGACCTGCTCCCGGGTGCGAATGCCCATCTGCCGCAATTCGCGATCAGCTTGCCTAGGATGTGGCCGTCGCAGAATACCTTGTAGGACTCGTCCTCGCCGAACTCTATTCCGAACAGGATCAAGCGGCCATCCGGGACGATGCGCTCGAAAACGCCCTCCCCGTACTGCCCATCCACGGTCCTCCTCAAGAGGTCCCTATCGTATTGGAAGGCTGGACGGATATCGAAGTTATAGTCGATGCGTTCCGTCCCTCCTCTGCATTGGGGGCATTCTCTCGAGTCCAGGACCGCCAGGTTGCACTCATGGCACCAGTAGAGGACGGGGGCGCCTAAGAGCTTCATGCAGGATGGAATGCAATATCCGTATTTAATCGGGTTATCTCCTGGAAAAATCGCATCGAACGCTTGTACTCCCCTTTCCAACCGATGCCAAGAAACGAATTTATCCTAAGAAGCGATACGTTTCCCGATGGTAAAGCCGCTCGGTAAGAACTGTCTAAGTTGGTGCTACGACTGCAATCTGCCGGTGGTCAGCGCCAGGATATGTCCTAAATGCGGATCCGATGCCGAAGAGGTCCCCGTCTCCTCGCCTTGGGATCTCAGGCCCGCCTTTGGAAAGGACATCGAGCTTATACGCAGACTCGCCGACGAGGAGTACGGAGCAGGATGCGGCCGCGACCTCATACCGGACGACCGCGTCGTCATCCTCAACGACCACTCGCGCGGGGACAACAGCGTGGAGATCATCATCGACGGGTACGTCGTTGGCACTATCAGATTCAAATACGACATGAAGTGGCATATCTCCTTGGACGTCGCCGGTTTCAGGAGGGTCCTCCCCCATCTCCGGAGGCATGTGGTGATCGCCAACCACGACGGCGTGTTCATGATGAGGAAGGTCGGCAACCTCCTCGTGAAGGGTGTGAAGGAATGCGATCCAGAATCGCAGACGGGGGACAAAGTGGCCGTGATCTCATACAAAGGCGGGCTCGTCGGCTGCGGCACGTTGTGCATGTCCCCTTCGGAGATCGCCGAAGCAGAACGCGGCATGGTCGTCAGAATGAAGGAGACCAACAAGGGCTATCGCAACAATGACAAGCCAGTGTGCTGGGATGAGACCATCCAGTGGAATCGTCCGATGATGGAGGAGATGGTCGCGGAAGCGATATCCTTCATCAAGAGGATGATAAAGGAGCATCCGGACCTCCCGACAGCCGTATCATTCTCCGGCGGAAAGGACAGCCAGGCCGTCCTCATGCTATTCAAGGATGCGAAGATAAATGCCAAGATCCTTTTCGCGGACACCGGTCTGGAATACCCCGAGACAGTGGATTTCGTGAAATCCTATGTGGAAAGAAGCGGCATGGAACTGCATGTCACGGGAGCGTCCTTCGAAAGCTTCCTAAAGAACATGGAGGTCTTCGGACCACCGGCGGAAGGATACAGGTGGTGCTGCAAGACGAATAAGCTCAGCGCCATAGCCGCCATGGAATCGGAGATCTTCCCCGACGGTTCCCTGCAGTTCATAGGCCAACGCAGATACGAAAGCACCATGAGGATGCATGCCGGAAGGGTCACCAGCAATCCCTGGGTCCCGAAACAGGTGTCGGGGGCCCCCATCCAGGAGTGGAACGCTCTGCACGTCTGGCTGTACATCCTGATGCGGAAGGAACCATTCAACCCGAAGTACGCAGAGGGCATGCCGCGCATCGGATGCATGCTGTGCCCGTTCATGCCCATCTCCGAGATAGAGATGAACAAGCACTCCAGCGAGAATTTCGACAGATGGTACCAGGCCATAGAGGACTATGGGAGATCCAGGGGCATGCCGGAAGAGTGGATGAAGTACCACCTCTGGAGGTTCAGGGAGCTGCCGAATTGGCTCTACGCCGAGATCGGGCCGCTGTGCGGGAAAAGCTATGAGGAGCTAACGAAGCGCACCCTGCCGCCGGCGAGGCAGCCGCTGCAGGTCAAATTCCAGGAGGGATTCTCCCCCTGCGTGCTGGGATACAGCGTGGAGGCGGGCCTGTCGCGTCCGGTGGACGTCAACAGGCTCCATGGATTCTCCAAGATATTGGGCCAAGAAACCACGTTGGAGGAGGATTCGCACATCTCCATAGGGGACCTCACGGTGTATGCGGAAGGAGCAATAATCTCCAAGGGCGGGGACCTCAAGGATGTGAAGAGGGCCATCCGCACGGTGTTCGAGCTCCTGATCAAATCCGAGGAATGCAGCGGATGCAGGCAGTGCGCTGCCAGATGCCCCACTGGTGCCCTGACCGTTGTGGAAGGGAAAGTGGAGATCGATCCCCACAAGTGCATCTCGTGCAGGAAATGCATGTGCATCTGCCCGTCCCTGAAGTACTCCACGGAATGAGTCCCTACAGGCATCAGGCCTTGCCAGCCCTCAGCCCCGAATTCGAATGGATCGCGATGCGAGCCACATTCCGAAAATCGGGATGCGATTCATCTGACTCCGCGCAGCCATATCGACTGCATGGTCCGGCGGCCGCAGAGGTCGAAGAGACGGTCATGCTTCTCCTGATCCGGATGCTGGCACATCTCTCCTACCGCCTCCGCAAGCTCTGGGGGACGGTTCCTGAGGTCCAGGCCCGCAGACGCTATACCGTAGTGTCCAAGCACATCGATGTCGGGGGTGATGTCCAAATCGGATGAGTTCTGGATCCTCGTGAATCCCAATGCATCCCTGTAGGCATGGAATGTCCTCCCCTTCTCGTCCGTCATCACCCCTGCACCAAGCGAGGGCTCGCGCGTGAACATGACCTCCAGCCTTCCGAAGACCATGGCCTCGAATCTTCCCTCCGAGAGCATCATGAACTCCTTCATCTCCTCGCCCGAAAGCTCGATGGAGAGCGTGGTCTGGAACACATCTGGCACTGCATACAGATTGAAGATGTTCATCACGTTACTCGCATAGACGCGGGGCGCATCGCGGCACGACAGATACTGTCCGGGGTTGCTGATCATGACGGGCGAACCGTCGTGACCGTACTCCCCGAGGGCATCGAACCTCGGCAGCATCCTGACGAACTCCACATCCCCGCATCTGCCGGCGGCCTTCTCCACCAACACCGGATTGTCGAAATATACCCTGTCGGCGTATGGGAGGGCGGCTTCCAGGGTCTCGAGATCGGATACATAGAACGATAGCTCCGGTTTACGCGGAACGACCTTGCGCCTCTTGAGCCTCATATCGACCTTCTTGCGAGCCGTATGGCCGTTCAGCTGGGGCGCATCTTCGTACTTTTCCGATATCGTACGTATCTCCGGGCTCGATACTTTCCTTATCTCGTACGTTCCGTCTTTGACCTTGAAAGGCAGCTTGACATCGGTGTTCCCCTTGACCGTGAATACGCCTTCGACGTCGAGCCCGTTGCAGACCATTATCCTGTCACCGGGACCGATATGTTCTATGGTCCCTGGCATCATGCTGTTCCTGATCCCGACATCGCATAGGCGAAGACCACGGCTATCCGAGAACATCGGCTGTATGATTGGCTGCACACCCTCGAGATATCCGGGGGAAGTGCCTCTGTTGAACACGATCCTGAGCTGTTCGATGGCCTCGTCGAGCTCAGGGCCCTTTCTTCCGTCACGGACCATGCTGTAGATCTTCGCAGTCAGGTAGGCGTAGACGGGTTTTTTGGCCCTGCCCTCTATCTTCAGGGATCTGACCCCGAGCCTCTCCAATTCCTTCACATAGGGGACCGCTTCCAGATCGGTCATGCTCGTCAGGAGCCCGGATCCCCCGTTCATAGAGTATCTGGATCTGCAGGGCCTCTGGCATTGCCCCCTGTTCCCACTGAGGCCGTTGATATACGCGGACATGTAGCATCCGCCCGACATGCAATAGCACATGCCTCCTTGGATGAAGACCTCGGTATCGATGGGGGATTCCGGGACGATCTTCGAGAGGTCATCCATGGTCAGTTCCCTCGCGAGGACCGCCCTGTCGAGTCCGTTTTCCGCACACCAGCGGAGACCGTCGAGGGAATGTATCTGCATCTGCGTCGACGCGTGCTTGGAGATGTCGTAGCGGGCGATGGACCTCAGGAGGCCGAGATCCTGGACCAGCACGGCATCCGCACCGATGTCGCTGAGGAATCTCACGAATGAGACGGCATCGGCCATCTCATCCTGCTTGATCAGCGTGTTGACGGTGACGTAGACCTTGACTCCGCGGTCATGGGCATAGCCTACGGCACCTTCCAATTCCTTATCCGAGAAATTATGTGCCATCGCCCTTGCACCGAAGGCCTTGCCTCCGAGATAGACGGCATCGCATCCGCCGTCCATGGGTGCGGAAAGGCCGTTTGGCGAACCGACCGGCGACAGGATCTCGAACATGGCTCCACCGTTTGCATTCGGGTAGTTCTCCTTAAGCCGGGAAGATAAGCTGCCCGAGAGGATACGGTCGCAGAACGACTTTGCTTTACTTAAACTGGTGGATACCGCCAACAGGGGAGCTTTTGCCTGTTCCATTCGAAATCGGAGATGCTGGATCGGCATGGTCCCCATTCCCTGATGAACTGGATATGACGCTCATGCTGTCTGGACGTCGCCGCTCCGGTTGGCCTTCCTCCTGTCTGCCAGTGTACACACGCCGACCGTGAACACGACGGCGAACACGCCCATCGCCAGCGTCTGCACCGCCGATAACGGGGGGAACACCGCATCGGTCGGCAATGTGTAGAACAATGCCAGAACGACCCTTACCACGAATATGTGGAGAACGGCCAGGGCGAGGGAGTACTTCCCGCATATCGCGAACACGTCGGACAGCAGGGGTATGCGGGCGAATAGCATCGACACGTATGAGAATATGATGAAGACTAAGATGCCCTCGATGAAGTACGGGAAGGCGCTCATCCCCCCGTACTCCCCGAAATAGGCGAAGTTGAACTTGACGCCGGGCGGGAACAGATACACGAGCACGGCCAGCGCCAACAGCGACAGGATCAGAGGAACCCAGGTTCTGGACGACCCCAATTCTGCATTCTCCAGCTTCTCTAGGAAGCGCATCTGCGAAAGATAGGCGCCGATGAGCATGAAGGCGATGGAGATCGGGATCAGATCGGAGTCGAAGGGGAGCTTCACGCCTATGTACACGAAGACGGCCTCCGCCGCGAGGAGAAGCACCAGCGTGACCGCGAACAGCCTGCGATCGGCCAGTACGCGGTCGACGATCGCATAGAAGATGAAGAACGACCACAGCATGACCCACAGGAAGTAGTGGGCGTATGCGGAATAGCAGACCTTGATCGGATCGGGAGAGTCCAGCGGCTCGAACAGGCTCTGATTCCCGAAACTCGAAACTATCGACAGCCAGAGATCGTCCAGGGTGGAGGGCTGGTCGAGCACCCAGAGCCAGAGATACAATATGACTGGAAATGCCACGGAGCATACGACCAGGACGATCAGGAGCTTCGAACGTTTCTTGATTTTCTGGATATAGCCGCCCGACGGCAGGAAATAGCCTGCGACTACGAAGAAACCGATGAGCCCCAAATACAAAGGCTGAATAATCAGGGAAACCGACCTTCCAGTGTCGTCCACCTGATTCAGCATGAACATGTGAACGAAGACGACCCCGAGGATGAGAATCCCCTTGAGAACGTCTGCCGTTTTCAGCCTTGTAGATGCAGCGGCGTCACTCATCGGGGTGCAGTAGCGAATCAAGATAATAACTGATTGGATGGGAGGAGTTCATCAGTTGACTTGATAATCGACCGGCCCCATAGATATTGATTCTTGGTCTATCGATCGGACCGGATTATGAGACCAATCGGGGAAATAAGGAGATAGCGGCCCCCATCAGCTAATAGGGCCTCGGGCAACGGGTCGCATCGCACCCTGATTCCGTAAGAGCGGGTAAAGGGGCAGGGGGAGGCCCCCTGCCGTTTATGAGGGCGTTCAGTTCTTCCTGGTGACGACCAGCGCGACCAGCATGATGGCTATCGCCGCGATCGCCGCAGCGCAGGTGGCGGCGATCAGGGTCGTGCTGCTGTGGTGGGTCTGCTGGGGCACGTAATGCCACGTCGGGGGGAGGTCGTCCCCATCGATGATCATGACATCCGCCGGGAGGTCGTAGATGATGGCCCAGCTCGAGAAGTGCCAAAGGTCCCCGGTGACGGTGCTGCCGTTCACCTGGGCATAGACCGTGTCCCCGTTGTCGATGCAGAAGAACCTCACGTTGGTCGCATCCGCTGGGATGTCCCTCTCTATCGAGACGGTCACGGGGTTGTTGAACCTCTCCGCATCCCGATATGCATAGTCATGGCATCGATGTACGGTACCCTGGAGTCCATCTGGTGGGGGGTAGTTGCTGCAGAGACCATCGGGGCGCTCTACGGCGGGATCTTCGGATTCTATTCCATACACAAGCTGTCACCGGCGGATATCCGAAATACCCTTTACCTGAGCGATCCCCGGACAACAGCCTTGTGCGAGAAAAGGAAAAATGTTTCCCGGAAGGGTGTGGAAGATCATCCGACACCCTTCCGGTTCTTTCATGGTTCTTCAGATGCAGTAGTATTTGGTCAGGAAGTAGGCCTTCTCCCAATCGAGAATATTCCTTTCGGATTCCTTCTCAGGGTGGATGTCGAACTCATCGAGGACCATGATGTATCTGTTCTCGAGATCGTACAGGGGCCACTCCTTTGCCTTTCCGTCGGGAGAGATGTCCGCACTGAGGGACGGGTTTCCAGTCTTTGAGAACTGCACCCACATCTTGCGCATGGTCTTTCCGAATGTCTCGTCGAACATCCTTCCGGTGACGAGGGTCTCCTCGGGATGGTTGAACACGGTGGAGAGCTCGACCGCATGTCCGCTTCTCAGCATCGGTACGGAGGACTCGGGCGTGAAGAAATAGGCGTAGGTCTTACCTCCAGCTTTGGTCTGGTTCTCGCACATCCTGAACAGGGGCGCGATGAAAACTATCTGGTCGAAGAGACGGCTTCTGCCGTCGTACTCCTTGGACACATCTTTGGCGTTTTCGCAGAAGTTCAGTGCGAGCTTCTTCTCATCGTCCGTGAGTTGGGAGAGCTTCCTCTCCATGCGACTGTCAACGAATGCCGTGTAGCCTTCCACACCGAAACCGGCCAGGAAGTAGCTCATCTCATCCTTGGTGCAGCCCTGCATGAAGATGATGTCCTTTGCCGCTCCCCTCTCATATTCCCCGTACGGGTCCAGCGGTACGGTCCTCCCGTCCCTCTCGGCCCATACGCGCAGTCCGAGCACGCCAGAGGCCTTTATGAGCATGTTGACATCGACCTTCTGCAGATCCGCTACCGTCTTGCAGCCGAGGATTTCCATGACCTCGTTGGTACACTGGATGGCCTCTTCCGTTGACCTTGTGAATACCGGGGAACCGCTCATCACTATGTCGCGCTGGAAGTACTCATGCGTTCCCTTGATCAGCGGGAGCAGCGATACGCTTCCACCTCCCGCGGACTGTCCGAAGATCGTGACCTGTCCCGGATCCCCTCCGAATGCCGCGATGTTCTCATGGACCCATTTCAATGCCATGGCCTGGTCCAGGAGTCCCAGGTTCTGTGCGTCAGGGAAATCCTTTCCGTCTGGCAGATGGGAGAGATGGAAGAAGCCGAAGATTCCCAGCCTGTACTCGATGGAGACCAGTATGATGTCCGGATTCTCCTTGACGAAGTTGGTACCCTCCTCCCTGGGTTCGGCAGTGCTGCCCATCTCGAAAGCCCCTCCGTGGATCCATACCATGACCGGCTTCTTCTTATCGGACTTGTCATCCGCCTTCCAGACGTTCAGATATAGACAGTCTTCACCCTGGACATAGAGGGAACCCATCTGGCCGATGTTTCCTTCCTGGCAGGGGCATTTTCCGATGTAATAGGCTTCGTAGACTCCGTCATCGGGAACGCAGTCGACCGGTGCTTTCCACCGCAGATCCCCTAAGGGCTGTTTGCCGACGAACGGGATGCCTTTGAATGCGATGACTTCATCGGTCTTCCTCCCGACGAACGTTCCGTTGATGCATTTCACTGCCAGCGATTTGTCGTAATTGCCGTCCGTGATCTTCTTGTTCTCGCCATAGAGGGCATGCATATGCTCTGTTACTTTCCTTTCAAGTTCCTTATCGTAAATGTCCAATCTGTCATCCCCTTGTTAGCGCGCTTATCCGAAAGCCTAGGCCTGATGTGAAGAGGCTTGTTTTAAGTTGAAAACCGGTCTTCGCCTGGAAGGGACATTCTCGATATTTTAAATTAAGTGCATATCGAGAGTATTCGCTAGGATATGGTGGAAAACCTATCTGTGTCGGTCCATCCTGAGGATGATTTTCATCCGCGAAACAATTTATCTCCGGGAGCCAAAGCGAGCGTCGCTAAATTCATCCTGAAAGGGGGTTTCGGTCTGATTAGAAGATCCGGTTTCAAAACCCCGGGCAGGCTGACATCCTATGAGGATTATTGTGTGGATATGATGAAGAGGCACATCGGCATCAGCATGAGATCATAGATATCGAGAGTAAGGAACGAACACTCCATCGGCCCTTCGGGGCCAAAACCCTTTAGCATCATACGGATGCCTGACGGAGGTTGGGATTGGTCCTTCTCACAACCTTCGTGTAGATATATGATACGACGAACCCAGTGATTAATACCCCTGCGCCGACCAGCAACGTTGTGAGCGCAGATTGCGAATGGATCCTTAGGAACGGATACGGGGCCAGAAAAGTTCACCAGGAGCGTAGCAGAAGGCAACAGCGCCTATGCGAAGGAGCTGTTTACCGACGATGCGGTCCTGTTCGGATTCCTCGACGGGAAACTGGAACACGGTTCCATTGAACAGTTCTATCACAATGTGGATACCGTCTCCGGCGGAGAGTCCTTCAAGTCGAGGATAGACGTCGTGGATATCGAGGAGAATCTGGCCGTCGTCCGTGTCCTGGAGGAGGGATGGGGCGGGAGGATTGACTTCACCGATTATCTCCTCCTGCTGAAGATGGGCGGAGAATGGAAATGCGTCGCCAAAGCATACAACCAGAATTCCGATACCATAAAGAGGGAATGAAATGAAGAAGGAATTGGGATCGTTACCTGCAATCTGTCCGATGCCCGTCCTCATAGTCTCGGCCTATGACGAAAACGGCAAACCGAATTCCATGAGTGCCGCCTGGGGAACCATCAGTCAGATGGACAAGATCGTATTGATGATTGATGAGGACCACAGGACCACCCAGAATATCCTTAGGACCAGGGCATTCACCGTCAGTCTCGCAGACAGGAAGAATCTTGTGCCTGCGGACTACGTAGGTGTGGTGTCTGGGAACAAGGTCCCCGATAAGTTCGAGCGCTCAGGACTCCACGCGGCGAAGAGCATACACGTGAACGCGCCCGTCATGGAGGAATTCCCCGTGACTATGGAGTGCGAACTAGCCGAGATCGTGAAGACGGAGACCATGTATGCTGTCGTGGGAAAAATTGTGAACGTTCTCGCAGACGAGGAGATCCTGGATGACAATGGGAAGATCGATATCAGCAATACCGAGTTGCTGATTTTTGACCAGTTCACCTGGAACTACAACGTGGTCGGCGGAGTCGTCAGTAAAGTCGGGCAGGCAGCAAAGGAGCTGAAGTAATCGGTTATTTATCTGGCGGGACAGGGGGCCCGCCCCCAACAATCCTCCTTTACCACACTCTTTCTTTGACAAACAGCCCCTCTAATCATGGGTGTAACTGGCACATTCGTCCTACAAAGGTGTTTTACAAGTTCGGATGAACATACGAATCACGATGGATATACCGGACTGCTCCAAGCTCATACCGAATTCTTATCCATCAGGAAGTCAAGAAGGTTGATGTGTAGGTATCCTTCATCATCATACCACCTGCCCAGGGTGTCCATGCGGATCATGATCTTCGGGAACGAGTCTTTAATGTGACGCAAAGATGACTTCTCCTGACTCATCTTTTCATCGTCGGGGATGGAGAACGCGGATTGTATGTACAGATATCTGCCACCTTTATTCACGACGAAATCCACTTCCTTACGTTTGCGAACCAGATTGCCGGATTCATCCTTCTTATCCATCGTCACCATGCCCACATCCACGTTGAATCCGCGGTTGATAAGTTCATTGTAGATGATGTTCTCCATGATGTGTGTGGATTCGATCTGTCTGAATCCCAGGCGGGCGTTTCTGAGGCCGATATCCTCGCAGTAGTATTTCATGGGGTATTTCAGATAGTTCCTTCCTTTCACATCGTATCTCTTTGCTTCCGAGAACAGAAACGCATCCTTCAGGTAATCGATGTATGTTTTGACGGTATTATTGCTGACCTCTTCCGGTACCGTGTTGGCGATGTTCGAGGGATTGGTCAGAGAACCAATGCTGGAGCACAGGACGTCTATCGTACCTTCCATCACATCCATCCTTTCGATATGGTGTCTCTCCTGAATATCCTTCAGATAGGTCTCCGAAAAAAGATCCTTGAGATATTTCTCCTTGGATTCATCCGAATCGATGGAAAGGATATGCGGCATCCCGCCGTATCTCTGATAATCATCGAATGCTTTCATCCTGTCCCCGCCTACCGCAGAATAGTACTCGAAGAAGGATAGGGGGTGTATACGGATCTCATCACCGCGCCCGCGGAATTCCGTAAGAACGTCCGTGCTGAGCATCCTGGAATTGCTGCCGGTCACATAGATGTCCAGATATCCCAGTTTCATCAATCCATTCAGGGTATCGTAGAATGTTATGTCACCGCCCTCTTCATCGTATGGATTCTTTATCTTGGGGACCATCTGTATCTCGTCTATCAGGACGAATCTCCTTTTTCCGTCCTTGCAATTGGACTCTATATGCTCATACAATCTTATGGGATGGCGCAATTTGGCGTTTGCAATATCATCCAATTGAACTTCTATGATCTCATCTTCCTTTGTTCCGTTGGATAGAAGGTATTCTTTGAACAGTTTGAACAGTAAGAATGATTTACCGGAACGCCTCAATCCAGTTATCACCTTCACGGAATCATTCCACATCTTTTCTTTCAATCTGTCAACGTAATAGTTGCGTTCTATCCTCATGATATCACTGAGATGTAAATCATTTTTCGTATCTACTTTTCAATATTAGTTGCTTGATATATAGTTATATTGAGAAGTAAGTCATATATTTGACATACTTCTAAGCATACGATACATCTCAAGTTTTTGTTACATGTATGAATATTCGGAATGGACAATCTTCAAAGGTAAGACAGCGGGCCATCAGGAACAGTATCATGATTGATTGGAAATGTTCGGATAAAATTGTTCAAACCATCAATCATATGAGATGCTGGATAAGGATGGTCCCCACTCCCTGATTGGGAACGGATTAGACATGCTGGACACCCCCTTTCTGGAATATTCCCATACGAATTTTCTTCTGATAATCCCCGTGCAGATCCATGGCGGCCTGCATGTCGTCGAGGTTGATTCCGAGGTACTTCAGGGTGGTAACGATGTCCTCGTGGCCGAGTATCTTGGAGATCGATTCTATGGGCGCTCCGGCATGGTACATGGTGCGGCCGAAGGTGCGTCTGAGGGTGTGGTTCGTGAACTCCACTCCGAGACGGTCGCGCACGATGTGTATAACTCCGCGGTCGAGGCTGTGGCCCCTGTCGGAGTAGGCTCCGGCCTGGGGTTTGTACTTGTAGTGGCACCAGATGAAAACGTTGCCCGGATCCTGCCATGAGGGGTTGTAAGCCCTCACGCGGTCCACGAGCCTCTGGCGCTCCTCCATCCATCTTCCAAGGACGTCCTCTGTGTCCTCACTGAAAGGGACGGACCTCCATTTGCCCTCTCCATGGCCCTTTCCGAGGACTTCGACAGTCTTCATCCTGTAGTTGATGCAGTCGAGCTTGAGGTTGCAGACCTCTGCGATACGGAGCCCGAGGTTGAGCTCGAAGTGTATCACAGCCTCCTCGAGGATGGTCTTGGGCGCGTTCAGAAGCTTCTGCTGCTCCGGATCGGTGAGCCAATCCACGTTGGGGCGCATGTCCTGGGGCCAGCGGATGTCCATGTTAACGATCACATTGTTCCCGAAGAAGCGGAGATACCTGGAGAAGATGTGCGTATGCCACTTCCTGGTCGAGACCTCGAGATCCTTCCAGACCTCGTCCAGGAGGTATCTGACGGCCTTTTCGGTCACATAGTACGGCAATGGATCGAAACCGGCAGCCTCGAGGTCCCTCGCCATCTTGGTCAGGACGGTCCTGTACTGGTCGTACGTTTCCGTCTTGGAGCTCTTCTTGTTCTCCCTGATGTACTTCTCGATACATCTCTCGGGAGTAGAGATTTTTGTGGGCATTCAGGGCTCCTCCTCTGAAGGCACCTCCTGAGAATCGGTTTGATCGTCCTCAGGTAAGGCCGAAAGATCGTTCTTGTGCAGTTCCAACCAGATGTGGTATTCCCACTCATCCATGTAAACCATAGCTTTTAACCTCCATGTTTTGTAAGTAATCAATTACAATCTACCTATAAATAGATAGCTATTGCTACACTATTATTTTAAAAAGAAAATTATCCATTATCGTATTGGGCTGAACAGTTAGCGAGGGATTACATGAATGGGGAAGCGAAGACACGTATTATGATCCGGGTACCGGACAACATATGCAGAAGTATGGACGCTTTTGCAGGTTGCTCGCATGCATCTCGCCCAGATGTTGTAATCGATGCTTGCCGCAAATTCTACGTGGCAATTTGCATCAGAGAAATGACTATTCTTCAAGCCGTTCAGCAACAGAATGTACCGAAAGAGGTTAGCCTCGCAGTATATTATGAAGAAATGGAAAGTTACATCAAAGTCTTCCGTGACAGCTACGATGCCTCAGCAAAAATCGGGAAAGAAAATGTCAGCATACTTGTAGTCTTCCCAATCATCCTCTTTGAACAGATCAACAGAGTGATTGAGAGAACAAAACAATTCAAGAATCATCAAGATTTTATCAAAATAGCGTTGGATTATTTCTTTTCGAGCGAGCTTGAAATGAGTAGACACGAAACAAAAATCGAAGGATTCCTTAAAGACGATGATATTAAGGAAAAAGTTAACGAGATTCGTGAAATGATAAGAAAGGGTGAAAAACCGTTTTGACAGGGATGGTAAAATGACATCAGATGCACCGTTAGATTGGAAAGACATCAAAAAAAGTGCAGAAAAGTTCGTTAACAGATTCAAAAAGGTTACTAAAGAGGCATCTTACAAGCAAATATTCTGGTCGGAATTCCTACAGATGTTTGGCGTTGATGTCATTCAAGTTGGTGCATTTGAATACTATGTGAAAAAACTGGGCGTCAAACAAGGTGAAATAGATTATTTCTGGCCTGGAAAAGTAATTATTGAACACAAATCGTCTGGCAAGGATCTGGATGCAGCAATGGACCAAGCCATGGATTACTTGCTGGGAATCGAGAAAAAAGAAGAACTTCCCCGGTACATCATTGTGTCCGACTTCAAACGCATAAGGGTCATGGATCTGATCGACCACAAAGACACTACTATCAAGTTGGAGGAACTTCCAAACAATCTTGAATTGTTCGGGTTCTTAGCTGGTTACTCCGACAAAAGAATTGAGGGTCAACATCCCGTAAATGTAAAGGCGGCAGAGTTGATGGCTAAACTCTACGTTCTGCTTAAAAAATCCAATTATCCCCGGGAAGATTGCGACTTGTTACTGATTAGACTAGTTTTCTGTATGTTTGCAGAAGATGCGGATATTTTTGATAAAAACAAATTTTCATCCTACCTGTCCTTCCAATCAAGAGATGATGGCTCCGGAATGGGCAGCTCAATCCAAGAGGTCTTTTCAGTTTTAGATACCCCACTAGAAAATAGACAAAAGACAATGTCTTCTGAGCTACAAAACTTCCCCTATGTGAACGGAGGACTCTTCTCGAAGCGCATAGAGACGCCACAGTTTGATAGGGAAATGAGAGATTGCTTCTTCGAAGCTTCCAGATTGGATTGGAAATATATCTCTCCCGCAATTTTTGGTTCTCTTTTCCAATGTATCATGGATCCAGAATTGAGGAGAGAGTTGGGCGCACACTACACTTCAGAAGAGAACATTCTGAAAGCAATCAACCCACTCTTCATGGATGATCTAAGGTCGGAGTACGAGAAAGTCAAGAAGAATAAAAAAGCACTCAGGGAATTTTGGGATAAATTATCGGCCATTAAAATATTAGATCCAGCGTGTGGGTGCGGCAATTTCCTAATCATCTCATATCGTGAAATGCGTAGATTGGAGATGGACGTACTAGAGTCCATATACGGTGAACAAATGATTTTTGATGAGTCTCATTTGTTCGTAGACCACTATTATGGAATTGAACTAGAGGAATTCCCATCAATGGTTGCTAATCTCTCAATGATTTTGATGGATCATTTGATGAATATGGAAATGAGAGCAAGATTCGGCGAATGCAGAGACATCATTCCATTGAAAGAAAAAGCAAACATAATTTGTGCCGACTCGCTTGATATAGACTGGAAAAGTGTCATTGATCCCTCAAAGCTCACATACATCGTCGGAAATCCTCCATTCGTAGGAGGTATGCTCACAACACCGACACAAAAAGAAGGAATTAGCAAATCTTTTGGGAATCTTCCAGGAATTGGAGAATTGGATTTTGTTACTGCCTGGTATGCCAAAGCAGCAAATTATCTAACGTACAATAAAAATATACGTGTGGCTTTTGTATCCACCAATTCCATATGCCAAGGCGAGCAAGCAACAATCCTATGGAAATATATGTTTGACCTTGGTGTGCACATAGATTTTGCCTATACAACATTCGTTTGGAACAATGAAGCCAAAGGAATAGCAAAAGTTCATTGCGTCATTGTAGGTTTTTCGAAAAAAACAGACGTTCCCAAGTACATTTATTCTAAGGATAAATGCAAAAAGGTGTCGATCATTAATCAGTACTTAGCAGAAGCTCCCATAATCTTTGTTGAAGCAGAATCCAAGCCTCTTTGTCCGGTACCAGCCATGAGGTTCGGGAGTATGCCCCGTGATGGCGGCAACCTAATCATTAAGACAAAAGAAGAGAGAGACGAACTGATAAGTAAAGAACCACTGTGCGAAAAATGGATTCACCTGTATCTCGGGGCGGATGAATTCATCAATGGAAAAGAACGCTGGTGTTTATGGCTGGTAGATGCTAATCCTGAAGAATTAAAGCAATGCCCGATGGTACTGAAGAGAATTGAAGCTGTAAGGAATGAACGCTCCAACAGCAAAGCTGCGGCAACAAGAAAATTTGCAAGCACTCCTCAGTTATTCTGCCAGATTGCCCAACCTGATACTAATTACATAATGGTCCCTGGGGCATCGTCTGAAAAAAGAGATTATGTTCCCATCGGATTTATGGATAAGAGCGTCATAGCAAGTAATGCTGCATTTTTAATTCCAGATGCAACACTGTATCACTTCGGGATTATCACATCAGATGTACATATGATCTGGATGAGGTCTGTATGTGGGCGTTTGAAGAGTGACTATCGCTATGCAAAGGATCTGGTCTACAACACTTTTATCTGGCCGACCGTTTCTGACGAGGAAAAGAAAAAGATTGAATCTTGTGCGGATGAGGTGTTGAAAGCGCGTAATAATCACAGCGACTCCACCTTGGCTGATCTCTATAATCCAAGCCTAATGCCAGCTGATTTGGTAAAAGCTCACGAAAATCTCAACAAACAAGTTAGGAAAGTCTATGGTTTAACAAATGCCAACGACGATGAGGTGTTATCTAAATTGTTGAAGATGTACAAAGGACATGTAAGCTGAGTTTTAACTTAGGTTATCTCTATCAAGTCGGGCGGTCCGTATCCCGCTCGCTGCGCTCGCGCGATACGTCCCGGGTCGGGCCGGCGCCTCGGCGGGGCCTACGGCGCCCGACCCTCCGGGTTTCTAACGCTACGACTGTTAACAACCGCCAGCCCCGCCCCGCGTGCGTCCCATGTCCGCACCGCGGGGCCAGGGGCTGGCTCGGGTTGTTGATCGGCGGAAAAGTCTGCTCCTGAGCCTTCCTGGATTGCGCTGGTCCTTGGGTATGGCCTCGTCCATCGTCCCCCCGTTCAGGGGTTCCGATGGTTCCTCGGCATCCTCAGACAACATGATCCTATAGGCCTTCTGGAGTGTGCGATAATCGAAAGTGGTACCCAGATCCTTCTCCACGATACGCTTCAGGTATCTGGATTTCTCCGGGCTGATGAATGTGAAAAGAGGGTCTGAGGATGGGAAAAGCGGCTGTTTCTGGGCGAACGCGTGGCGACCCATCACTGTGAGGCTGTCGATATACCCGTCGAGGATCGGCAAGGCCCTGGGATCGAGCTTCACGCGTTTGAATGATGATCCATCTTGGTATTGGATGAATAGGGCATTGAGCTGGCCGGGGGAGAAATCCCTAATAAGGAACGCCTTGCGTACCTGCTCCGGTCTGAGGCCGAAAACCATGGAGACGATGACGAAGCTGTATGCCCTCTGCCTGAGGGGATCCATTGCGGAAACCTTTCCGGACCTGTCCAGAATCGATTGTGCCAGGGATACGCCTTCGGTCTATATGACTTCCTTCTCCTTGGAGCGGAGGTCATCGAGATAGACCGTGACGGAATCGTTGCTGCAGAACGAGAGGAAGCCATCCAGATAGCGGAGGTCCCTGCGGACCGTTGTGGGGGATGCGCCGCCTTCGATGCGGTACGAGACGAATTGGGATATGTCGTTAGGGACTATGCGCGACGGGTTCTCTGATTGGATACTGCCGTCGTCCTTGAGCGCAGCGAATATCCTGGCGATGTTGCGGAGGTGCCTGTCGGCTGTATCGTCGAGTCCAACAGATGCCAGATAGTCGTTCAGGCGGTCTATGAAGGGATGCCTCGACATGGCTCCCCCTGAGAGAGTAATTCCTTGATCCTCTGAGACCCTGCCTCCCATTGCCTGAGTTCCTCCATCCTAGAATGCAGACGGTACTCGAATCCGGTATAGGTGCGAGTCCTGGTCCAGACGGACTCCCCTTCCCTGGGCTGCTCTGGGAGCATCCCGATACGCTCCTTGAATCCCCTTCCGAAAGAGATGTCCCTGGTGCGGAAGCACTTGTTCCCCAAATGGGTGAAGAGGGTCGTGCGGAGAGCCTTGTCTGCGACCTCATTGATGGTCATTATACCGCTGATTACGCCTGAATCGCCCTGTGTGAGGCACTTGGTGAGATACTTGAACGGGTAGGAGAACGCATCGCGGTTGTTCTTCACCTTGTCTCCCTTGACGATTCCTTCGAAATCGATGAAACCGTGCTTCCAGATGGGGTTCTTGTCGATGGCCTGCCTGTAATCCGTCCTGGCGAGCTTCCTCATGAGAGGGCCCTTCCCTATCCTGTCGAGGATGCGGGAATCGCATATCCTCCATGATACCGCTCCGGATCTGGAGACGTGGCGCTGGACCATTACAGGGGAATCGAGTACGAAGATCAGATGCGGGGCCGGATAGCCGGAGAACTGGGCCTCCTTGCAGATGAGGGTCCCATGCTTGCCGAAAATCTTTGTGATGTTGGCATTCAGTCTGTTGAGGACGTTGTAGATGTAATCGACTCCCTCCAATGGCGTGGATCTGAGGGCTGCCCAGGCTTCCTCCATGGAGTACTTGCTGCGGTCGAAGTTCACTGTGCAGAGCAGGAGGCGGGTCATGCGCCTGTCGCGGAAGCCGTCTACCGGGGTGTCGAAGACCCTGCCGCTTATGGCGCTCTTGATCTCGTCGCGCTTCTTGGACTTCCTGGCGGCATAGACGACGTTACCCCTCTTGGCGGCCATAGCGAAGATCTCCTGACCCGTCTCGTTGTTCACGAACCTGTTGTAGTCATCGGATTCCATCCAATCCAGAAGCAGGGATTGGAGATGGGGGGACCCCAGGTCGAGGTCCCCGTTCAGAAGCTGTTTCATCAGGTCTTCGGGATCGAAGGGCCAACACCCGTTACCATCGGCACGGAGCTCGGACCTCTCGATCGTCTTGTACACGTCCAGGAAACGGATCCCGCTGCCGCCCTTCAGCGGCTCGAGTAATAACGGCTCCGTGGGAGGTATCCCTGGGCGAGAATCGGGCTCGAAGGACGTTATTCCGTTAGGAATAAAATCAGCGATTTCGGCCTTGTTTCCCAAAACCCCATTTTGGCTCTCGCCGGAAGATCTGGAAGAAGATGGTCCCCACTCCCTGATTTGAACAGGGGGCCTGCTGATTTCAGCGGCTGTATCGGATTTCCTTCCGAAAACACTCTACAGTCAGCCGCTCTGGCCAGTCTGAGCTAAGTGGGGACAAATCGAAGATATCGGCATGGTATATAACCGTAACGTCAGCCGATGTAGGAAAGATCGTTGCGCCCGGCCGCGAGGCTCTGGACCTCGTCGTTCAGCTGGTCGATCATCTGGACCGACTCGTCGAAGTCGGAGAGGTCCATCTCGATGCCCAGGATCCCCAGGACGGCCCTTACGACGCACCTGGCGCTCTTATGGTCCAGGATGGCCCCGGAGGTCTCCCCGATGATGCTCACGGCGTCTATGCCGTATGCCTGTGCCAGCGCGATGAACATGGCTGCCGCGCCGACTATGCCTCCGGCGGGCTCGCCCTCGTAGAAGCCGATGCCGTGCTGCTCCAGCCCCTCCTTGAGGGATTTATCGCTCACGACCCCCAGCACCCTGGGGTCGGTGACGACCTCCCCGGTGCCGTACCCGCCGAGCGTGATGACGAGCTCCGGGTCGTAGCGGACGATGATGTCGAAGATCCTCTTGGACAGCAGGTACTGCCCCTGGGGGGTGGCCCCCTGGTACTCTCCGAGCAGGAAGACCACGTCGCGGTCACCCACGCGGCACCAGCGGAGCTCGTGCTCCGCGGGGACGGCCTCGCACCCCTCGCCTACGACGACCTGCGGCGGCAGCTCGTCCGACATCAGCGTCAGGAATGTCTCCGCCTCCAATTTGGAGGCCATGAAATCGGCGGCGATCTTCCCGACGTTCCCGACTCCGGGGAGGCCGGTTATGAATATGATGCGGTCCAGCTTGGGACGGGAGTGCCAGGTGACGATATCGCTCATCCTTCATCGACTCCAGCTTCGCCGTGCGGCGGTACTTGCCCATGCGGTCCTCCGGGGAGTACCTCGGCGGAACGGGGCATGAAGTGGGGGCACCGCAAGAAACGCACTTATCGGAGAGGGCGTACCTCCCGCATGCAGTGCAGCGCCTCATCTGCGAGCTCATGTTCGCTTGCTCTCGCGGGTCAGCGTGGCCTTCCCGCCGTTGGACACGAGGTCGTCTATGGCCGCCTTGGAGACCTTCTTCATGATCTCCTCGGCCTCCTTGTACTCGGATGCCGTGACGACGACCCTATACCTGGGGCAGCCCACGCAGGTGATGCCGACATCCTCGCCGTCCGCCGCGGCCAGCCCGGCCAGCAGCGCGTTCTTGACGACTTCCATCCCATCTGGGGCGGAGGACGTCATCTCGAGGATGCCCTCGATGTGGACGGTCGGCGGTGCGACGTTCTCCCTGGCGACCTCTATGAACGCATCGGTCCAGGTCCCCGAGAACTCGGAGAGGAAGTCGTCGGTCTCGGCTACGGCGTACTCGAACGCCGCATAAAGTGTCTCGTAAGCTTCCAGCAGGTCGTTTCCGAACTCGTCGTAGGCCTTGTCCACGGAGATCCCCGCCCTCTCGGCGACGATCTCCATGAGCTTCTCTGCCTTCTTCTCGTTCTTCCACTGCTGGATCTTCTCCCTCTTCTGGTGCTCGTTGACCGATTTGAGGGAGAGGTCGATGTGGCCTTTAGAAGAATCGACGCCCAGAACCTTGCAGACGATCTTCTGGCCTTCCTTGACGTAATCCCTGATGTATTTAACCCAGCCAGAGGCTACATCCCTGACGTGGACGAAACCCTCTTTGTCGTCGTACTCGTCGAGTGTGACGAACGCACCGAAGTTCTTCACGTTCTTGACGGTGCAGACGACGAGGTCGCCGTTCTCGGGGAAGCCTTTGGTCCTGGACATCAGCCGACGACCTCAAGGACTTCGCCCTTGATCTCCCCGATACCGCCCTTGGGGACGATGAGGGTGGCGCCGCAGACGTGGCAGGTGACCTTGGTGGCGGCCTTCCTGAAAGCGATCTGCTCGTTTGCGCAGTCGGGGCATTTGATCTTGATGAAATCTCCGGTCATGTTGATCACTCCGTGAGCTCGAACTTCTTCGCGCGGATGCAGGGGGAGATGTTGGCCTTCTTGCACTGGGTGCATCTGTACCTGAGGTTGATCCTCTTGGTGGGCTTCTCCCTTCCCTCGGGCTTGGGCCTGGGGAAACCTCCGTAACCGGCGGTGACCTTTCTGAATCTCCTCTGACCCCATTTGAGCTCGCTGGCTTTCTTCTTCTTGACCCTCTCCACTTCCTGCTCGGTGTGGGTCTGGCAGTAGGGGCAGTACCTCTTGATCGTTCTGGGCATTTTCATGTTTAATCACCCAAGTGAATGGATGGGTTTCCCCTAAAAAGCAGGTCATATAAAAAGGTTCTACATGACCAGCGGAGGATGGCAGTATCTATCTTATCCCTTTTTAAGAGCGGAGTCCGCCATCGATGTGATGTTCCCGTCGGGATCGCATATGAGGACGTCCACCGCGGTGTTCAGGAACAGGCCGTTCTCGACCACCCCGGGCTTGGCGTCCACCATGGTCTCCAGGTAGAACGGGTTGTCGATGCCGTTGGGGAACCTGCAGTCGTAGATGTAGTTCCCGCCGTCGGTGACGAAGGGCTTCCCGTCCCTCATCCTGAGGACCGGCTCGCATCCCTGCCTCTGGAGGGCGTACCTGGTGTGCTGGTGGCCGAACTGGAGCACCTCCACCGGGAGAGGCGCCTTGGTGCCGAGCTTTTCGACCAGCTTGGAGGAGTCAGCGACGATGACCTCCCTCTCCGTGGCCGCGGCGACGATCTTCTCCCTGAGGAGGGCGCCGCCCAGGCCCTTGATGAGGTTCATCTTGGGGTCGACCTCGTCGGCGCCGTCGATGGTGACGTGCAGCCTGTCGACCTCGTCGAGCTCGACGACCCTTATGCCGCATTCCCTGGCAAGGTCCTCGCTCTGGACGGATGTGGCGACGCATGTGAGGTCGTACCCGGATGCGACGAGCTCCCCGATCCTCTTGATGGCGTAGTACGCGGTGGACCCTGTGCCGAGCCCGACGTTCATTCCGTCCTTGACGTACCTGTTAACCGCTTCCTCGGCGACCGCCTTCTTCATACCGGCTGCGTCCAACATCCTGTCAGCTCCATAGGGCCATGGGCCAATCAGGTAAAATAGCTAACGGGAACCGAGCAGTGGAAGGTCGGGACAGCGTACGGGATTCGCAATGGAAATGACTCCGAAGGTGCCGCAATCCACGGTTTGATATGGGTAAAGCCAGCATTAAGCGGAGAAGCGTATTGCACAGGTCACCGGGGCGGAAGTCCGGCACGTGACGACTTCCCAGCCTCGCGAGCCGGGCTCCGTGTCCTCGGAGGAGGTGATCATATCGCCGACAAAGAAGAGGACCAGGGCCACACGCTCGACAAGCTAACCCTGGTCCTCGAAGTGATCCGGCTCTTGGTCGAATTGCTTCGCTGAAAACCACTTACCTCCCCTTCTGGGGAGGGCTGCAGTTCGTGATTATGATTGTCGGATGACGGATTTAACCGTTGCTGAGCATACGGGCCCTCGGGCACCCAAATAAATACGGGTCGGTCGTTCCGATTCGCATGAAGCTCGCATCCCTCTACTCCGGCGGGAAGGATTCCACTTTCTCGATGTACCTGGCGGAGCAGATGGGGCACGAGGTGCCGATCATGGTCAACATCATGCCCGAGGATGCGGCATCGTGGATCTTCCACACCCCGAACCTAGGGGTGGTCCCCGCCATGGCAGAGGCCATGGGGAAGACCCTGGTGACCGCTCCCAGCACCGGGACCGAGGAAGGCGACATGGAAGGGCTCAGGAGGGCCCTCGAGGGCCTGGACATCGACGGCGTCGTCACCGGCGCGGTATGGTCCGACTACCAGTGGGACAGGATGAACCTCGTCTGCGGGGACCTGGGCCTGAAGGTCGTCTCCCCCATGTGGAGGAAGGACCAGGACATGCTCATGGAGTCCATGATCGACTCCGGGATCGTCGCGGTCGTCGTAGGATGCTTCGCCGAGGGCTTCGACGAATCGTGGCTCGGCAAGAGGCTGGACCTCGAAGCCCTGGACGAGCTCAGGGCCCTGAGGAAGAGGTACGGGATCAGCGTGATGGGCGAGGGCGGGGAGTACGAATCCATGACCCTATACTCGCCGATGCACAAATATCCGCTCAGGATCGCGTCCTCCGAGAAGGTCTGGAGGAGGAACGAGGGGCTGCTGAAGGTGGGTGCCCTCGAGCCCTGCGCAGAGCCTTCGGAACGAATCCCCTCATCCTGGCCGCATTGGTCACCACTGATATCGAGGACATCGACATAGCCAGCGCGGAGATCATGGGCATCTCCGACACCAAGCCGTCGTAGCCGAGGACCACCGGGAGGCCGGCAGCTATCGGGATGCAAACGGCATTGTAGCAGAATGCGAAGAACAGGTTCTGCCTGACGTTGCGTATGGTGGCTCTCCCGATCTCCAGGGCGGCCGGGACGCTCCTTAGGTCATCGTTCATCATCACGATGTCAGCGGACTCGATGGCTATGTCCGTCCCCGAACCCACGGCTATGCCTATGTCGGCCTGGGTGAGCGCCGGGGCGTCGTTGATGCCGTCCCCGACCATGGCGACGCGTTTCTGCGCGACCTGCTTCTTCTTGACGAGTGCCAGCTTATCCCCGGGACGCGCCTCCGCATGGACCTCTTCGATGCCCGACGAGGACGCTATGGCATCGGCGGTGGACTGCCGGTCGCCGGTGATCATCACCGTGGTGATGCCGTCGGATTTCAGGGCCGATATGGCGTCCGGGACCTCCGGCCTCATAGGGTCGCGGATGCCGATTCTTCCGATGTACGATCCGTCCGATGAGGCGTAGATGTACGTGACGCCGTCGTCGATCTCCTCCGGGAGGCCGCTCGCGCCCTCCTCGGAGAGGAACCTGCGGCTCCCGACGGCGATGCGCTTGCCGTCCACCGTGCACCTGACCCCGCCGCCGGTGACGCTCTCGAAGCCCGAATGATCCGGGATGTCCGCGCCCTGCTCCTTTGCGTACCTCACGACGGCCTCGCCGAGCGGGTGCTCGGAATCCGATTCCGCGGCGGCCACGGTGCCCAGGATGTCCCCATCGACGGAGGACACCTCCGGCCTGCCCATGGTTATGGTGCCGGTCTTGTCCATCATCACCGTGTCGACCTTGGATGCGGCCTCGAGCGAAGCCGCAGTCTTGTATAGGATCCCGTGCCTGGATCCGTTCCCCGTGCCCACCACGATGGCCAGCGGGGTGGCCAGACCGAGGGCGCACGGGCACGATATGACCAGGACCGAGATCGCTATGGTGAGGGCGAACTGCGCGTCCTTCCCGGCGATGAGCCATATGATGCAGCATGCCGCCGCTATTGCGATCACAGCAGGCACGAAGACCGCGGCCACCCGGTCCGCCAGGCCCGCCACCGGGGCCTTGGTCCCCTGGGCCATCTCCATCATCCTGGCTATCTGGAAGAGCACGGTGTCCTCGCCGGTCTTGTCGACCCTCGCCCTCAGGCTCCCGGAGCCGTTGACGGTGGCCCCGTAGACCACGTCCCCGGGCCCCTTGGCGACGGGGATGCTCTCGCCCGTGAGCATACTCTCGTTGATCGAGGAGGATCCCTCGATGACGGTGCCGTCGGTGGGGACCTTGTCGCCTGGGCGTATCAGCATGACGTCCCCCGGGACCAGTTCGGACGCGGGGATCGTCATCTCGGCCCCGTCCCTGAGCACCGTGGCCTCGTCGGCCGCCATGGACAGGAGCTTCCTCAAGGAATCGTTGGTGGACGACTTGGACCTGGCCTCGATGTACTTCCCGACGCTCACCAATGCGATGATCATCCCGACGGAGTCGTAGCTCAGGGAGTGGGCGGCATGGACGTCGCCGGTCGACACCAGGTACGTGTTGTATAGCCCCAGGATAAGCGATGCCGTGGTGCCGAGGGCCACCAGGGAATCCATGGTGGGGCTCCTGGAGAACAGAGCCGGATAGCCCTTCCTATAGAAGCGCCGGCCGGCGTATATGATCGGCACGCACAGTGCCAGCTGCGCGAGGCAGTAGTACAGGGCGCCGTCCCTATCGCCCGGTGTGTCGAAGAGCCCGACCATGGGGCCCATCGCCAGGACTGACAGCGGTATCGCGAACGCGATGGCTATGGCGAGGTCCCTGCCCTGCCTCCTTACGGCCTCCCTCTCCTCGTGCGCGGCCTTCTCGCGGTCATCGCTTATCAGGGAGTACCCTGCGGACGCGACCGCCTTGGCTATCGCCTGGTCGGACTCCGGGGAGCCGTCGTAGATAACGGTGGCTGTGTTGTTCCCGAAGTTCGCCGATACGGACTCCACGCCGGGGACCGAGCCTATGGCCCTCTCGATCCTGTTGGAGCAGGCGGCACAGGTCATGCCGCCTATGCGGAAGACCCGCGTCCTGCTCATGAGAAGAGGCCTTTCTTGACGGAGGCCCTGAACCCTGCGTCCACGACGGCGGAGATCAGCGCCTCGTCGGAGACGCCCTCGTGGGTGACTGTGGCGGTGCCCTTCTTGAGGTTCACCTCGACGGCGGAAACACCGTCGATGGCTTCCAGGCCCTTCTGGACCTTGCCGACGCATCCTTCGCACATCATTCCCTCTATCTTGAGAGTAGTTTTCGCCATGCTCGGGTGAATGCCCTGGGTGCTTTTAAAATGGTCGCAGGGGGAGAGATGCGAGCCGGACGATCGTCTTGAAAACCGCTATCGCGTCATCGTAATCCATGTAACCGCTGTCCTGGCCGCCAGAACCGCGGCTGACGGCGGTCTCCGGATGGTACTGGACGCCTACGGCGAACGTCTTATCAACCCTCTCCACGCCCTCTATGATTGGAACCCCTCCGGCATAGGACATGGCCGAGACAGCCAATAACGTGCCATCCACTGACGCCACGGCCTGATGGTGCCAGGACGGGCACCTCTCCAGCAGGGTCTTCCCGTATACCGAGTAGAGGACCGTCTTCTCAAAGACATCCACCGAGTGCTTGGCGAAATCGCGGTAGCCGGACTGAGGCATCGGATTCCTGTGCTCATACGCGTACGTGACGCCCTGGTCCTCGAAATAGCCCGGGATGTCCTGGACCATCGCGGCGCCGGAGACCACGGATAGCATCTGCATCCCGCGGCATATGGCCAGGACCGGTATGTCCATGTCCAGGCAGTAGGACATCGTGAGGTAGTCGGACACATCCCTCTCCGGGTTGCTCGGGACGTCCTCGCCGGTATCGACCCACGGCTGCGGATCGGCGTACAGGTTGGGCGAGATGTCCTCCCCTCCTGTGAACACGACCGCCCTCAACCCCCCGACGACATCGGCGGCGTTGGATGCGCGCCATGTCCCGGTTTTGACCGTCTGCGCGGCATCCAAGCCCAGCATCCCGTTCTCCTCCAGCCCGGAGACGAGCTTGCCGCGGTCATCGTACTCCAGGTCGTCGCAGAAGACCTGGCCGAGCATCACGTATGTGCCCCCGGCCTCCTCGATGGCGGTGCATGTGTCCACCAGTGTCTCGGGGCTGCCCTCGCGCCAGGCCACACCCACCTTCACATCGGGACCGCTGAAGTTCATCAGGGCCAGGCCCACCGATGCGAGCACCACCAGGACCGCTACGGCGATGACGGCGATCTTGACGTTGTCCATCTCGCGCCCTCTCTATGGCCTCTACTATCCTGGCGATCTCCTTGTCGGGGTTCTTCCACATGCCGGGGGTCCACACCCTGTGGATCCTCCAGCCGCGGGACTCCAGGTACTTCTGGCGGTGGTAGTCCCTCTCCCTGGTGGACGAGGACATCTCGTACAGCCTGCTGTCGCACTCTATGCCCAGGATGTACCTGTCGCCCTGCTTCACCGCCAGGTCGATGCTGTAGCCGCCGATTCCGACGTTGCGCTCGACGGTGTAGCCCTTGCGGATGAGGATCGCATTGACCCTGTCGGCCACCGTGGACGGCGCCATGTCCCTGGGGTCCTCCCACCTGGCGTCCCCGAAGGACTGCAGGATGGAGTCCGCCAGCTCCCTGTTGCCGTCGCTGATGGCGTCGGCGTACTGGAGGTACTTCTTCAGGATCTTCGGGCCGTCGTTCTTGACGTCCTCCACCTGGAGGTCCTCGGGCTCGAAAGACCTGACGATCATGATCTTCCTCTTGGCCCTGGAGATGGCGACGTTGAGCCTGTTCTCCCCGCCGCGGTTGTTCAGCCACCCGAACCTCTGCATGAGCTTGCCCTCGGAGTTCCTCGCGTAGCCGATGGAGAAGATGATGACATCCCTCTCGTCGCCCTGGACGGACTCGATGTTCTTGATGAACAGTCCCGTGTCCTCGCCGTTGTCGAACCTGTTGGTCTCGTCGTTGACGATCTTGCCGAACGAGGGGTCCCTGGCGCACTCGTCGTCCAGGACATCGTTGATCAGGTCCCTCTGGGACGCGTTGAAGGTGATGACGCCGATGGTCTCGTTCTCCTTCCTGGTGGCGAAGAACTCCCTCAGCAGGGAGACCACCTTGTCGGCCTCGGCGCGGTTGGACTTGTCCTCCCAGAGGCCGTCCACCCTGAACACCTCTATGGGCGGCCTTGGCGGCTGGATGACGTTGGGGGAGACGTACAGCCTCCCGCCGTAGAACGCGTAATTGCTGAATGCTATGAGCTCCTCGTACTTCGACCTGTAGTGGAAGTTGAGCAGGATCGAGTCGTACCTGGCCCTGGCCAGGTCCAGAAGGGACTCCTCCTCCAGGGCCGCCCCGATCTCGTCGTCGAGGTCCTCCTCGTCGGACTCGAACTCCATCCTGCCGGTCCCGAGGCTGGAGGGCCTCAGCTGCTTGTGGTCGCCGGCGACGACGACCTTCTTGGCGCGGAATATGGAGGGTATCCCCTTCTCGACGTACATCTGCGATGCCTCGTCGAAGATCAGCAGGTCGAAGATCCCCATCTCCATGGGGAGGATCTCGGACACGACCTCGGGGGTCAGCAGCCATACGCGGACGCCCTTGAACAGCTCGTAGCCGTAGCGGGCGATGAACTTGTTGAGGTTCCATTTCCTCTTGGACTCCACGATCCTGTTGATGTCGCCGCGCCTCTTGGACTCGGTGATGTACTTCAGGTTCTCCTGGAAGACCTCCTCGACCTTGTCCTTGGATAGGTTCCTCTTCTCCACGATCTTCCTGTCCATGTCGGCGACGATGCTGTCGAAGTCCCATATCTGCTGCATTATGTCCTTGTGGGACGCGTCGAACCTCTGGAGGTGGTCGTTCAGGATGTACTTGTAGATGCTGTCGTTGCTGGTGCGGTCGTCCATGTTGGTCTTCGCGGAGACGCCCAGGATGTCCGCTCCGTACATCCTCTCGTTGCCCGAGAGCTTGCTGTAGACGGTGGACACCGTGGAGAAGGCCTCGTAGCTGTCCAGGCCCTCGCAGATCCTCCCGGGGTCGTCCATCAGCGTGCGGAGCGTGTGCTCGTTGTAGTTGGAGAAGTACTTGTCCGCCATGAGGGTGGCCTCGCGGGTCACCTTGCCCTTGGAGAACAGCCTGCTGACGAAGCCCTTGGAGTTGAACTCTATCATCTGCCTCTCCAGGTCCATCAGGTCGGCCTTCATCTCGCCGATGCTGAACTCGGACAGGTCCGGCTTCATCTGCGTCATCCAGGGGTTCTCGGCGGAGAGCCTGGAGTACTCCTTGAAGTTCCTCATGGCCACGGCGTCGCCGAACTTCCTGTGGAGCTCCTTGACCTCAGGATACTTGGCGGACAGCAGGGGCTGCTCGACCGTCTCCTTGATCATCCTGTACTCCTCGAACTGCCTCTTGTCGCCCAGGTCCAGCCAGCGCTCCATGGAGTACAGCTTGTACGGGGCGATGCCGAAGTCGCCCGGGCTGTACATGACGTCGGCGATGTTCTTCAGCATGGAGACGTCGCCGTCTATGCTCTCCGATATGGACTCCAGGTCCGTCCCGGTCCTGGGGACGGAGGTCTTCAGCATGCGCTCCAGCTGCCTGTAGAAGATGTCCTTGTTGGCCACGTCGTCGATCAGCAGGCAGTACTTCGACAGGGTCCCGAGGCGGGAGTAGACCACGTCCAGCGCGGTCTTCTTCTCGGACACCATGATCACGGTCTTGCCCTTCAGGACGGCAGAGGCTATCAGCCCGGTGATGACCTGGGACTTGCCGGTGCCGGGGGGCCCCTGGACCACGAGCTCGTCCTCCCTGTCCACGGCGGTCAGGATGTTCTCCTGGGCGCTGTTGAGCTGGTTCAGGTAGACGAGGTCCCTCTCGGATGCCTCCATGCCCTTGCTCCTGATCTCCTCCTCGGAGAGCGGGGCGGGCAGGTCCGAGAGGAAATCGGACCTGTTGAGGTCGGCCACCAGGTCGTTGAGGATCCCGTTGATCTCCCTGCTGGCCAGCATGGTGTCGAAGTCCCTCTGGATCGAGCTGGAGTAGGTGGGGTACTTGCCCAGGACCACGTTCTGGACGATCTCCATGTCCCCGGCGAGGTACTGGGGGAACTCGCCCACCCTGTAGTCCACGAACTGCGATGGGTATCCGCCGGCGTCGTTCAGGACGATGGCGCTGTCCCTGTAGAACGCGATGAGTTCGTCCAGGAACGTCGCCTCGTCGTAATCCTCGATGATGTTGCTCGGCAGGGGCGCGTTCCTGCCGGTGGATTTGATGTAGCCCAGGATCAGCGTGTTGTTGTACATCGCATCCCTGGACGGGTCGGGCACCAGCGTCATGGTGCGGCTGTCCCTCTCCAGCAGGACCGGGAACAGGGCCAGCGGCGCCCTGATGTCGAAATCGTTGTTGGGCATCTTGCCCTGAACGAACGGGTAGCCGATGTACAGGTCGTACTGTCCCTTGTCCCTCAGCTCCCTGTTGACCTCGCGGTATATCTCGTTGAGCTGCTTGTACACGCGGGCCTCGACGGGGCTCTTGGCCGAGTCGCAGAGCTGCAGGGACCTGGTCCTGCCGAACACGAGGTCCAGGGGGTCCTGGCCCTCCACGGACATGAGGTCGAACGTGTTCTTCTTGGACATCCTGCCCTGGAACAGCAGGCGGTTCCCCCTGCTGATGTTGATGAGCTTCTTCTCGAGCTCCCTGAGCGTCTTCGCGGCGTCGGCGTCTATGTTCCCGCCGTTGGCGGCCGTGATGGCGTACTTCCTGGTGACCCTCAGGAAGTCCTCGCCGTACTGCTCCACGAACCTCTGCCCCACGCCCACGATGGCAGAGAAGTCCTCCACCTTGGTCGGCACGCGCTGGGCCATCTCCCTGAGCGCCTCGTCGGAGCAGACGTTCGGCACCCTGCCATTAGACATCCTGTACTCCTCGCGCAGCCGCTCCCTCAGGTCGTACAGCTCGCTGTAGAGGTCATCTTCCAATCCCATGGCCGGCCCCATCGCGTTCTATGTAGTAAAGGGTTTTTCAACGGGGAGCGGATGCGGATGGCATGATGCAGCCCGGCATGAAGGCGGAGAAGAGGATTACGGTAGGCCCTGAGGACACTGCCGAGATGGTCGGCAGCGGCACGCTGCCCGTGCTGGCGACCCCGAGGATGATCGCCCTGATCGAAGCGACGGCATCCGCGGCTGCGGCCCCCGGCCTGGAGCCTGGCACATCCACCGTCGGCACCCTCGTGAACGTCGCCCACACGTCCGCCACCCCCGTCGGGATGGAGGTCGTCTGCACGGCCGAGCTGGTCGAGGTCGACAGGCGCCGCCTGGTCTTCCAGGTCGAGGTCCGCGACGCCTCCGGACCCGTGGGTTCCGGCACCCACGAGAGGTTCGTCGTTGACGATGCGAAGTTCATGGCCAAGGCGGAGTCCAAGCTCGGAGCCTGAAGATCAGCGCCGGGAGCAGGAGGCTCCCGCACAGGACGACCCTGCCCGTGCCGCAAACGTTGGGGATGAACCCCGCCACGGAGCAGAGGACCATGACGGCCAGCCCGTAGGGGCCCGTCAGGAGCAGCACCAGGATTGACACCAGCAGCGCCACCGCCGTGCTCATCCTGCGCTGGTCCATGCGCCCGATGGCCCTCGAGAAGGCCCTCCCGGAGGCAATGGTCAGGTAGAACCCTGCGACGGAGGCCACCGCGGCCGCCAGGAGCAGGGCGAGGAAGGTGGGCGACATGAACCCCGACACCGAGTCCCCGGCGACCTCCCAGACCGCCAGTGCGATGCCCGTGCGTCCCCTGCCGGACACCGACAGCGTAACCAGTGCCAGCACCGAGGTGACCGTGCCTATCGAAGCCACTGTTGCTATGAACCTCTCCGGGCGGCTCTCCGGCATCACGCTCGCCGCCATCGACGCCCCAACGGTGGAGGTTATCCCGGGGAACCACCCCGCTATGCACCCGGTGACGACGCCTTTGAGCCCCGGCCATATCCCGACGGGGTCCTCGCGGCCCTTCCTCTGGGGCGGCCGGCCCCCCGCTTCGCCCGCCGACAGCAGGATCGGGAGCCCGAAGAGGCCAGTCAGCATCGGGAACATCACCGAGCCCTCCCCCAGGATCCCTTCCACCGGGATGGGCCTTGTCATGCACGCGTAGCCTATCGCCCCGGAGATCAGGAACGCGGCGGCCCCGGAGAGGCCCGTCCTGGATCCGTGCCTGAACTCCCCCGCGACGAGGACGAACGCGGCGATGCCCAGGACCAAGGGCGTCACGGCGTCCACGATGCCGTAGGCGCCGTTGAGCATGGCGTACTGCATCGGGATGCTGAGGGCGATGGCCGCGGAGCACCCCACGAGGCTGCCTATCGCCGCGGCGGAGACCGCCTCCTGGCCCAGGCCCTGCAGGAGCAGCCTGTGGCCCGGGAGGACCGACACGGCGTCCTCGGAATCAGGGGCCCCCAGGAACACGGACGGGACGAAATCCACGAAGGAGTGGACCACTCCGGCCGCCACGATGCAGCAGCAGACGAGGATGGGGATCCAAGCGTCGGGAACCGTACCGCCGATGGTCTGAGAGATCGGCGCGTACGAAGATAGCAAGAGCGCAGCCAAGGTGTTGACGTGGATCCCCGGGACCAGTCCGCTGACCAGCCCCAGGACCGACCCTGCCAGCGAGGCAATGATGATCGCGAGGAGCAGCAGGGGGTCCATGACCCCGTTTCGCCGCTGACGGGTTATAAAGCAGGCACCGTGCGGTCACAGAATAACGGGACGGCCGTCCCTGACCCCTATATCGAGCATCGTGCGGATGTTCAGGCCGGTCCGGCGGCGGACCTCGTCGAGGTCGTCCGACTTGTTGTATACCACGGCGGTTACGACGACCTCCGCGCCGGCGGACTGCAGCCCCTTAGACAGTGCCAGCAGCGTGCCGCCGGTGCTCACGACATCGTCGATTATGGCCACGCGGTCGCCCTTTGAGACGCCGTTGATGTACATCCTGGATTCGGAGTACCCGGTCTTCGTGACGACCTCTATTTCCCCTGGAAGTCCGTACTCCCGCTTGCGCATGACGGAGAATGGGATGCGGGTTTGGAGCGAAACCCCCGCCGCAAGGTGTATCCCCATGGCCTCGGGGGCAAGGATCAGGTCTATGCCGCCCTTGCACAGGTCACAGAGCCCCCCGACCACCTCTTCCAGTAGAGCCGGGTCCACCTTCGGGATGCCGTCGCTGATCGGATTCACGAAATACGGGTATCCGCCCTTATCCACGATCGGGCTCTCCAGATAGGCCTTCTCCAGCAGCGGGAACCTTCCTGCCATGTTACGTGGATTGTGCACCTTTTTTATATTATTCGCGGATGCGGAGAGCGATTGCGATGGACATCGAAGAGAGATTCGCGCTGGTTACAAGGAACTCCGAGGAGGTCGTCTCCGAGGATGAGCTCAGGAAGCTGCTTGCCGAGAAGGAGCAGCCTGTGGCATATATCGGCTTCGAGCCCTCCGGCATGGTCCATCTCGGCTGGGTCCTCGTCGCCCAGAAGATCAAGGACCTGTGCAACGCCGGGTTCAAGGTCATCATTTTCTGGGCCGACTGGCACGCTTACATCAACGACAAGCTCGGCGGGAACCTGGACAACATCAGGATCTGCGCCAGGTACATGGAGGACTGCTTCCTCGCCCTCGGCGTCCCCAGGGACAGGATCGAGTTCAAGTACGCCAGCGAGCTGGTCTCCGAGACCGAGTACTGGGAGAAGGTCATCAAGGTCGGCAAGGCCACCACCCTCGCCAGGGTCAAGAGGGCCATGACCATCATGGGGAGGTCCGAGAACGACGACAACATCGACGCCGCCAAGGTCTTCTACCCCATCCTGCAGGCCACCGACATCTTCTGCATGGACGTGGACCTCGCCTACGCCGGACTCGACCAGAGGAGGGCGCACATGCTCGCACGCGACGCGGCGGAGAAGCTTGGCTGGAGGAAGCCCCTCGCCCTGCACACCCCCCTGCTCCCCGGCCTTAAGGGCGGGAACAGGATGGACCCCGTGGAGAGCAAGATGTCCAAGAGCGACCCCAGCGGCAACATCACGATCCACGACGACAGGGACACCATCGCCCAGAAGATGAAGAAGGCGTTCTGCCCGCCCGAGAAGGAGCACGAGAACGAGAACCCCGTGCTGATGCTGTGCAAGCACATCATCCTCCCCAGGAACGGCGAGGTCTTCGTCGACCGCCCCGAGAAGTACGGGGGCCCCGTGACCTACCACAGCTACGAGGAGCTCACCGACGCGTACTTCAGCGGCGCCCTGTCCCCCTTCGACCTGAAGACGGGAGTCACCGACGGCATGGCCAAGACCCTCGCGCCCGTGGCGGAGTACTTCGAGGCCCACCCTGAGAACCGCCAGGCCCTCATGGACGTCCTGGCGACGGTGAAGAAGCTGCGCTGATTCGCTGCCTGTCCCTTATGGAGCGGAAGAAGTCCATAGCCCTGGACATGCACATCGAGAGCATCGCCTCAGGGTCCCCTATGCCGGATATCCCTGCGGCCCCGCTGTGACCGCCGCCGTCCGATCCGGTCTCGGAACCGAGCCCCTTCATGAGCTCGCCGAGGTGGAGGCCCTTGGCGACGATGTCCTGGGTGGCCCTGCTGGAGACCCTGTAGGTTTCCCCGCGCTGGGATGCCACGAAGGCGACGTCCGCGCCGGAATCCACCATCGCCCTCGCGACGGATGCTTCGTAGTTCCCGCAGACGGCGGTGGCGACGATGCACTCGCCGACCCTGTCGAACTTCAGGTTCCCGAGCCCCTTCATGACCGCGACCCTCTCCGAGATCGTCATGGGGTTGTCCGAGATGGCGTTGACCTCCTCCATGCAGAAGCCGTGGAGCTCCATGAGGTCCGCGAAGGCCCTCAGGGTCCTGGGGTCTGCGAACCTCAGATGGGCGGTATCCGACATGATGCCGCAGAGCAGCGCCAGGGCGGCGTCCCTGTCGATCTCTACGCCCGCGTGGTCCATGACGTCCTTGACCACCTCGCAGCAGGAAGTCCTGCCCTCCTGGCAGTAGAAGACGTCCACATCCCACTTGCCGGTGGGCATGTGGTGGTCGATGACGACGGCCGAGCGGGGGATGTCGAGATCGGCCTCGAGCTGCTCGGGCGACGACGTGTCCACGATGAAGATCGAATCGTATGATGACAGGTCGCACTCCTCGATGACCGGGATCCCCATGTTGGCGACCACGTTCTTCGTGAGGCGGTCCATCCCGTTGGGCGCGTAGATATCCGCCTGGAAGCCCCTGGCCAGCGCATAGGCCGACCCCATGGCGTCCATATCGGCGTTCGAATGGACAAGAATGACCTTACTCCCCGAAGCCAGCTTCGCGCACACCGCGTCCAACATACCGTTCGCGATACCTTCAGAAAATAAAAAGAAAAGGGTTTGCGGAGAGCCTGTTGAAGGAGGGCGTTGCCTCCGTTCAGCATCATGGGTCGTAGTTCGTCACGAAGACGCCCATATTCACCGCGGCTGACCCGTTGGGGGTGAACTTTATGCAGGCGGTGCCGGAATCCTGGATCACCGGGTCATCGGCGGTGGTGTTCGGCAGCACTATCGAGACGTAGTTTGTGTCGAACTCGCCGGGAATCACTATCTTGCTGCCCTTCAGGGACAGCTCCGCGGACGGGTTCTTGGATACCAGCACGATGACCGGTTTGTCGGGGATATCGAACGTCCCTCCGGCATCGATAAGGGTCCTATCCGAGGATCCCTCCTGGCCAAGGTACAGATTGAACAGATAGTCGGCCATGTTCTTTTCGGCGACCAGCTGGACGCCGTTGGTGACGTCGGCGACCTTCTTACCGTCGTCCTTCAGCAGGACCACGGCCGCTCCAGCAGCCGCTGCAACCACTACGGCTGCGACTATTACGATGAGCATCTTGTTCATGCTATCGCATGAGAAGACGGCCTACAGGGATGATAAATGTTCCCGGCAGGCAGCGGATTTCGAATGCGGCGTGCACCCGACCGCGGCCCGGATCGCCCCGGACCGCGGCCGGCATCGGGCATCGCCCCTTCCTGAACTTCTGTACCGCCTTGCTCTGGCCCAGCCCGGTGATCAGTATGTCCGAGCCGTACAGCCTCACGGTGATGAGGATGGTCACCGCCGCGAACACGGCCATGTACGCTATCCCGGTGAATACCAGCGTGTAGTCCCCGAACATGAGGGACTGCACCGCGATCATCGGATGGGAGAACGGTATGGCGAAGGTGACTCCCTTGATGACCATCCCGGAGCCGTACCATCCCGAGAACATGATGACGAACATCGGGAGCATGGCCATGATGCTCAGGGGCATAGTCATGGTCTGGGCGGACTTGTAGTTCTTCGCGAAGGCTCCTAGGATCATGCAGATGCCCAGGGCGCAGACGATGGCCAGGAACATGGACAGCATCAGGATGGCGTAATCCGTCATGGTGAGGGCTATCCCTATGTCGGCGAGGCTCACATCGCCCGCCACCGACGACAGGGGATTCATCATGTTGGTCATGTAGAAGCTCATGCCCACCATGTACGCCGCGCCGTAGACCAGTCCCACTATGGCCGCGGCGATGATCTTCCCGGTGACGATGGATGTCCTCCTGATCGGGAGCGTCAGCAGCGTCTCCAGGGTCTTGTTCTCCTTCTCGGAGCCCATGGAGCTGATGACGATGCTGCCTACCATCATGATGATGATCATGATGATTATCGGGACCATCATCGTGCTGCTGGACACCGCAGAAGAGATGGCCTGGGGGGTCACCCCGGTGCACTCCTTTCCGTTGACGACGGTGTTGAGGTACTCGTCCCCGTACTTGACCGGGTGGGCGAGGAAGCTGTACTGGCTCTTGTCCTCTATGCTGCTCTTGATGAGGAAGGCGGACAGGTCGTCGCTCATGGCCGCCACCAGCGTGGAGACGGTCGTGGAGGACACCGAGCCGAACATGCCGGTCGGCTCGTAGAGGTAATATTGGTAAACCGCCGGGCGGACTATCTGCTCGGAGCCTGCCATGTCGCTCTCAATCTTCTCGCCGAAGCCCTTCTCCAGCACTATCAGCGCATTGACCTCGTTCTCGACCATGACGTCGTGGATGTCCCCGGTGAGCTCGACCTTCTTGACGTAGTTGCCGATCTCCTCCGCCGGCACCTTCGATCTCTCGTAGACCTCGTAGAAGTACGTGTAGGCATCCCACTCGGTTCCGTCCTCGAGGGTGACGTCCCCGTCCTCCCAGTTTGCTATGCCGAACACCGGCAGCGCCTTGGCCTTGTCCACCTCGCCGCCGATCAGCCCGCCGAGCCCGGCGAACAGCATGACCATGACGAGGACCGATACGATGGAGCCTGGGGTCAGGAGCTCCCTGAGCTCCTTCTTGACGATGTTGGTGAGGTGGGTCATTGGGATCCCTCCGCGCCCTTGATGACCTTGACGAATACCTCCTCGAGGGATTTCGCGCCGTATTGGCTCTTCAGCTCCTCGGGGTTGCCGAGCAGCACGAGGTTGCCGTGGTCTATGAGTCCGACGCGGTCGCACAGCATCTCCACCTCGAACATGTTGTGCGAGGACATGATCACCGTCACGCCGGAAGCGGCGATGGAGCGGATGATCTCCCTTATCTCGAACGCGTTGATGACGTCCAATCCGGATGTGACCTCGTCCATGATGGCGAGCTTCGGGGACGGCATGATGGCCCTGGCAATGAGCAGCCTGCGCATCATCCCCTTGCTGTAGGTGTCCACCTTGGAGTCGATCCTGTCGCCCAGGTCGGCGAGCTCGATCCCCTTCTGGACCATGGCGTCCTTCTCGGCGCCGGTGGCGAAGAAGTTGGCTATGAACTCCAGGTACCTCCTTCCGGTGAGGTCCTTGTACGCGCCGGCGTCCTCGGGCAGGTAGCTGATGAGCTCCCTGACCTTGTCCGGCTCCTTGGCCACGTCGTATCCGTAGACCTGGATGCTCCCGGAGGTGATCCTGAGGAGGGTGGAGATCATCCTGAGGGTGGTGGTCTTCCCCGCCCCGTTATGGCCGATGAGGCCGAAGATCTCGCCCTCCTTCACGGTGAGGGATATCCCGTGGACGGCCTCCCTGTTGCCGTAGGACTTATGGACATCGTCTAGAACGAGTGCGTCCGTCATGGAGACCCCAACGGCATCCGATTATTTACGGTTGGCAGTCGCCGGGGCAATGGATGGAGAAGATGTAAGGGGTTTGTGGAACGCGATCGCTCCTCGTCCTCGTTGGAGGGCGCGGAGGCACCGCCCATGGCGGCGCTGATGGTCTGCTGGAGCACGGTGTACTTCTCCTTGAGGGAGGTCTCCTGGCGCTCCATGCTGCTGATCCTGACCTCCATCATCTCGATGGAGTCGTCGAGCTCCGCCTTCAGGGCATCGACGTCGTCGACCTTGATCAGCAGGGATCCGGCCGTCCTGTAGACGGTGCCGGTGCTCTTCTCGAGCTCCTCGCGGGTCCTGACGAGCTCCCTCCTCTGGGCATCCATCTGGACCTTCTGGGTGGTGATGGCCTGCAGCTGCTGCTGGACCTGCTGGAACTGAGTGATCTGGTTCTGGAGCTGGGGGCTGATTCCGTTCATGTCTTCACCTGGTCAAATCGCCGATGTCCTCAACGACTTTGATGCATTCGAGGTACGAGTTCACCGCCGCCCTCATGGCGGAGGTGTCGGAGGCGGTTATGCGGATCACCGCTGCGCCGTCCTCCCGAATGATCTCCGTGGAGGTCCTGGGCAGTTCCCTGCCCGCCTCCGGGGAGATGGCAGCGGCCGCCGTGCCGGCGGCCGGGCCCTCGATCCTCAGTTCGGCTCTGAGCATGTCAGTCGGATTTCAGGACCTTCTTCACGTTGGGTCTCTCCTTGAAGAAGATCTTGGATCCGCACTTCTCGCACTGGAGTCCCAGCGCGTTGACGTTCCTGACGGGCTCGTTGCACTTCGCGCATCTGTACATTCGGACCACCGCGGGTTCACTCTTCGACCTGGGAGAGCTCCTTCTTGGTCTTGGGGGTGTAGGCCTCGGCGGCGAACTTGACGCCGCAGTGCTTGCAGCTCCAGATGCCGGAGCTGACCCTCTTGACCGCCATGTGGTGGCAGACGGGGCACTCGTGCTTGGCTTTCTGAGTGGCCTCGATGGACTTTATCCTGTTGCGCACGACGACGCCGTACCTGGCACCGAACCTGCCGGAGGATCCTGCTTTCTGTGTTCTCTTCGACATGATGAATCACCCGATGATTTTCCTTATCTCGATTCCCTTCTCGACGGCCCTGTCGAGGCACTGGCTCAGTTCCTCGAGGGTGATCGATCCGCGACCGCCTTTCTGCATGGCCCTGAAGTTACCGTTGTCGTCGGTGGTGACCGTCAGACGCGCGCTCGAGATCTGTTCTTCGTCGAAATTTGGGTCTACTATTAAATGATTTCCGAGTTTGCACTCCGTTATGGATATTGGCGTGCAGGTGATGGGCAGGGGCTTGTTCTCGCCCTTGCCGTACTGCTCGCCGGGGATGGTGGCGTTCTTGAGGGCGCACACCGCGGCCAGGTTGGCAGCGTCGAACAGGTTGCCGTCGTGGTTGATGGCGTAGATGTCGACGAAGCACATCCAGACCTCCTCTCCGGGGACGATGCACAGGGCCTCGACGTCGACCATGCCGGACTCGCGGATTCCGCGGTCCACGACACGGGCGAGCTCGATGGCGTCCTCGCCGGGCGGGCCGGACTCGAAGGTGGGGTGGGCCATGGGGATGAGCTCGGCCCCGGTGGTCAGGACCCCGATGTTGGGGGTGTCCGGGAACGGGGTCCCGGGGATGATCTTGACTCCGGCCATGACGACGGTCTTGCCGATCTTGACCTTGGCGGATCCGTCGGCGGACTCGATGAGGCCGGTCTCGACGGAGATCTTCCTGAGGTCGGTGGGGGTCCTGCCGTCGACCCTCTTGCCCTGCTCCAGCAGGTTCATCATGTGGTCGCGCTTGATCTCGGACATCATCTCGACGCTCATTCCGACACCTCCTCTCTGTTGGCGGAGTAGCGGCGCTTGAGGGCGTCCCTCTGGAGGTCGTAGACCTCATGGCACGCTCCGACGGCCATCTCGATGGCGTGGTCGAACTCCTCGCGGGTCATGTTGCCGTCCATCTGCAGCAGGACGATCTCGTCAGTGCTGGGGATGATGGCGATGGGCACATCCGCCTGACCGTAGTTGTCCTCCTCCTTGTTCAGGTCCAGGAGCACGTGGCCGTCGGCCTTCCCGGCGGCGATGGCGGGGACGATGTCCCTCATGGGGATGCCCGCGTCGGCCAGGGCGACGGATGCGGCGGTGAGGCCGGCGCACCTGGTGCCCGCGTTGGCCTGAAGGATCTCGATGTACACGTCGATGGACGCGCGGGGGTACAGCTCGGTGAGAACGACTTTCTCGAGGGCCTCGGAGATGATCTTGGAGATCTCGATGGACCTCCTGTCCGGGCCGGGCCTCTTCCTGTCGCTGACGGAGTAGGTCTCCATGTTGTACTTGCACTGCACGATCGCCTTGGTGGGGTCCTGCAGGTGCCTGGGGTGGCACTCCCTGGGGCCGTAGACGGCCGCCAGGACCTTGTTCTTGCCGATCTCGACGTATGCGGATCCGTCCGCGTTGTCGAGGACGCCGGCCTCGATCTTGATGGGCCTGTGCTGCTCGGCGGTCCTGCCGTCGATCCTCATCCCGTTCTCATCAACCAGAACCATGTCTGTGTGTCCGCTCATGGTCACTCATCCTCCTTGTAACCCTCTTCCTGAGGGATCCTTCCCTCGATAAACTCCTTGACCGCGTCGGTGAGGTTCCCGGACTGGGCCTTGTTCTCAATCATGGCGATGGCCTCGGCGGCGACATCGCAGTTCTCTTCATCCCCGTCGATCCAGATGCGGCCGTTCTGCCCCACGGTGATGCGGCAGTCGGTCATGTTCTTCAGCATCGAGATCATGGACCCGCTCTTCCCGATGACCCTGGACACCTTGGAGCAGGGGATCGAGACGACCCTCCCGCCGGTGATGCGCCTGAGGCCGGAGTCCTTCATGGTGACCTGGATCTTCCTGCTCTCGTCCACGGACAGGATCTTCAGGATGACCACGTTGCCCATGCCGAGGTACTTGGATGTGTCCCCGAACTCCACCTTCCACGGGACCTCGCTCACATGGAGCGGGGCGGGGTACGGTGCGTTTATGTCGACCATCCAGTTGGACGGCCCGATATCGTTGATCACGCCGATCACGGTGTCCCCGGCCTTGGGCATGTAGCAGCCCTTAAGCGGGATGACGCCCACGGTGTTCTGGAACACGTTCCTGACACCGGTGATGCTGGCGCGGACCTTGCCATCGACGACGTATGCGTTGTCGCCCGGTTTCATCCCCGTCTCGTCGAGGACGTCGCCCGGGACCACGATCTCGCGCGTCTGTCTGGCGTTTCTCTTTTCCATTTTATCACTCTCGCGAATGTCAATTAATCAATTTGACGGAGGCCGAGCCCTTGGTCTTGTGCTTCAGCTTGTCCGTCATCTCAGTTATCAGCCCTGCGGGGATCTCCATGACCCCGATCCAGGAGCCGTCGGCGGTCCACTCCTCCCTCTCCACCAATCCGTAGTGGATGAGGTCCTCGTAGCAGCGCCCGTAGTCGGCTCCCGAGAGCTTCACGGCCACCTTGCTCTTCTCGAACCTGATCGGGATGAGCGGCCTGAGGAGCTTCATGGCCTCCTCTATCTCCTTGTCCAGAGGCTTGAACGGGTCGACGTGGAACTTGGCCTCCTCCAGCGCCATCTGTATCCTGATGGGCGGGTGGGGGGTCTTGGTCTGGGGGTTTATCGCGTTGGCCGCGATGTATGTGATGACCTGGTTCATCTTCGCGTCGAGCATCGCCTTGCGCTGCTCGGCGGTCATCTGGACCTCCCCCTTCTCAACGATCTTCCTCGCGATCTCCGCGATGTCCTCTGTTCCGAACGCCTCCTTGATCTTGTCCTCCGCGGGCCTGGTGCCCTTGGAGGCGTTCTTGAAGACGTCCTCGACCGCCATGTAGTCCAGGATGTCGTAGGGCTTCCCCTGCTTGATGAGGTCCACGATCTTCGGGTCCAGGAGGATCTCGAAGGTCTCGCCGTGGCTCTCGAGCCTGGCAACGATGGCGTCGTCTAGGTTGACCATCTCGCTCACAGCTTGGAGATGAGCTTGGAGATCTCCTTCTCGGAGAGCCTCCTGAACCTGGCGTCCTTCTCGGCGACGCCGATCTCGACGGCCTCGGCCTTGAGGTCGTCCTCGATGGCGGCCTTCAGGGCCTTGAGGGCGAGGACCAGCGCGTCGTCTCTGGACATATCGTCCTGGAACTCCTTCTCGAACATCTCCATGACGACCTGGCGGCCGCTTCCGATGCTCGTGGCCTTGTACGCGACGAGGGCCCCGCTCGGGTCGGTCTCGTAAAGGTGCGCTCCGTCGTCGTCGGTTCCCGCGACGAGCAGGGCGGTCCCGAAGGGGCGCCCTCCGCCGTACTGGGTGTAGTTCTGCTTGATGTCGCAGATCCTCTTGACGAGCATGGATACGGAGATGTTCTCGCCGTACTGTACCCTGTGGGTCTGGGCCTGCTTCCTGGCCTCATCGACGAGGACCCTGGCGTCGGCGACGAGACCGGATGTAGCGCATCCGATGTAGTCATCGATGTCGTGGATCTTCTCGGTGGACTTGGGCTCCAGCAGCCTGCTGGGCGTCTTCTTGTCGACGACGAGGGCCACTCCGCCCTTGAACTTGATTCCGATCGTGGTCGAGCCTTTCTTGACCGCCTCGCGGGCGTACTCGACCTGGAAAAGCCTTCCATCGGGGGAGAAAACGGTGATGCCCCTGTCATAAGCCATCTGTCCGGGTTGCATTAAACTCTACGCTCCTCTTTTATTAGGCGACCCTATCCTACCCTCCTATAAAGAAGTATTGGGGTAGCGCTCGCTTCCTGCGGCGGGGCACCCTGAGCTCCGGGTACCTGTCGCGGAGCGTCTTGAGGGTCCCAGACGTGAGCACGGGCTCCGAGCCGGGGAAAGCGCCGGTGACGGCGGAGATCGCGGATTCCACCTCGGCGGGGCTGCAGCGCACCACCGCCCAGCCATCCCCGCACGTGATGACCTTCAGCCCCGGGATCGGCCCGGAGAACGGCTCCAGGGCCTTCACGAGGCCGTCCCTGCGGAGATCGCTGGGCACGCGCATCGCGACGTAGCGCCTCCTCCCGCGGACCGATTTCACGACCATGGACCTCCATCGGCGCCGGGGTTTTAACCGTATCGAATGGCGGCTGGTACGCCTACTTTTCAAGTTGGAGCCGGAAGGATTCGGAGCGGGTTGCCATCGGACGCTCGGTTGTTACTAATCGATTATTCGTGTTACTAGTTGGATGGATTGCGATTCCAGCCTATGGATGAGAATACCCAGACTCAATAATATCAGTGAATTTTTTTGCTTATTGTATTTAAATTATGTGGCTATGTAAATCATTGTGTTATCAACAAAAAACACCCTCATCGATTCATACAAGAATGTGGATTTTTAACCATTATACTTGTAGAATTATCCGTATAGATAATCCTTGATAAAACATAAAAATTCATTGCTGGCTATTTAATTTTTAGCCTACCCTAAATAAATTAGGAATGCTTTTAGACCAGAAATCAGAATGCCGTCTTGTAATAGGATGATACTATAAATTCCTTTCTTAAATCCCTTAATATATTATCCCCTGTATTATAGAAATCATTCCAAACACCGTTTGGTAACGGAGGCAAAGATTTGACAAAATCGGCTTTGGTAATCGGTGGAGGAATCGCGGGAATCCAGGCTTCCCTGGATCTTGCAGACAGGGGCATCCATGTCTATCTCGTTGAGAGGGACGCCACCATCGGTGGTGTGATGTGCCGTCTGGACAAGACGTTCCCTACGAACGACTGTTCCGCGTGTATCCTCTCGCCTAAAATGGCGGATTGTAACGGACACCCGAACATCACCACTCTGACCTACCACGAGGTCCTCAGTGTTGATGGGAAGGCGGGAGACTTCAAGGTGAAGGTCCTCAAGAAGGCAAGGTACGTCAACCCCAAGGAGTGTACCGGCTGCGGAGACTGCATCGCGAAGTGCCCCGTGAAGAACATCCCCGACAAGTACGAGTTCGGGCTCACCAACAGGAAAGCGATCTACATCCCCCACGCTCAGGCCGTCCCCCGTGTCGCCCTGATCGACAAGGACTACTGCAACATGCTCAAGAAGGGCAAGTGCGGTCTCTGCCAGAAGACTTGCGGCAAGGGAGCGATCCACTACGACGACAAAGATGAGGAGATCACCCTCGAGGTCGGGTCCATCATCGCCGCGGCCGGATTCAAGGTCTGGGACGCGAAGATCGCCACCGAGTACGGCTACGGCAAATTCCAGAACGTCGTGACCGCCATCGAGTACGAGAGGATCATGTGCGCCTCCGGACCCAACAGGGGACACATCGTCATGCCCTCTTCCGGAGAGGACCCCAAGAAGATCGCTTTCATCCAGTGCTGCGGATCCAGGTCCGAGAAGAAAGGCTGGAAGAAGTACTGCTCCTCCGTGTGCTGCATGTACGCGACGAAGCAGGCCATGATCACCAAGGAGCACGGAGACCTCCAGGAGGACATCTTCTTCATGGACATCAGGTCCTACGGAAAGGAGTTCGAGGCCTACATCCACCGCGGTGAGGACGAGTACGGAATCAACATGCACAGGGGCGCCCGCGTCTCCAACGTCGAGGAGGACCCTGTGACCAAGAAGCTGACCATCAGCTACACCGACGATGAGAACAACGGAGTCTCCGAGGAGTTCGACATGGTCGTCCTGTCCATCGGACTCGCACCCCCGGAGGGCGCCGAGGAGTTCGCCAAGACCCTCGGAATCGAGCTCAACGAGTACGGGTTCTGCAAGACTTCCGTCTACCACCCCCTCGAGACCACCAGAGAGGGTATCTTCGTCACCGGAGCCTTCGCCGCTCCCAAGGACATCCCCACCTCCGTCGCCGAGGCAAGCGGAGCTTCCGCCAAGGCCGGAGCCTGGATCGTCGACGAGAACTTCGAGCGCTGCGCTCCCAAGAAGTACCCCGAGGAGAAGAACGTCGAGGGAGTCCCGCCCCGCGTCGGTGTCTGGGTCTGCCACTGCGGTATCAACATCGGATCCGTGGTCGATGTCCCCAGCGTCGTCGAGTACGCGAAGACTCTGCCCAACGTCGTCATCGCGAACGAGTCCCAGTACGCTTGCGCACAGGACTGCCTCGAGAGCATCTCCGCCGCGATCAAAGAGCACGACCTCAACAGGGTCGTCGTCGCCTCATGCACCCCCAGGACCCACGAGCCCCTCTTCAGGGAGGCCTGCAGGGACGGAGGTCTGAACAAGTACCTGTGCAACATGGCCAACATCCGCGACCAGTGCTCCTGGATCCACATGCACGAGCACGAGGCCGCCACCAAGAAGGCCAAGGACCTGCTCAGGATGGCCATCGCCAAAGCGAGCCTGCTCGAGCCCCTCGTCGGTTCCGAGATCCCGGTCACCAACGCCGCCGCCGTCATCGGTGGAGGTATCACCGGTATGACCGCCGCTCTGGACATCGCCGCTCAGGGATACCCTGTCCACCTCGTCGAGAGGGAGAAGGAGCTGGGAGGATTCGCCCGCAACTTCCGCCACAAGGAGGACGGAATCGCTGTCCAGGACTTCCTGGCCGAGACCATCAAGAAAGTCGAGAGCAACAAGCTGATCCAGGTGCACAAGGGCGTCACCGTCAAGGACATCCCCGGATTCGTCGGCAACTTCAAGCTGCAGCTGAGCGACGGCGGAGAGTACCCCGTCGGAGCCGTTCTGTTCGCAGTCGGAGCAGCCGCCTACGAGCCCACCGAGTACAACTTCGGCAAGGACGACAAGGTCATGACCCAGATCGTCGCCGAGAAGCAGATCGAGGAGGGCAAGTTCAAGGGACAGGACGTCGTCTTCATCCAGTGCGTCGGATCCAGGAACGACCAGGTCAAGTACTGCAGCCGTGTCTGCTGCGCCGCCTCCCTGAGGATGGCCATCCAGATCAAACTGCAGAACCCCATGGCCAACGTCACCATCATCCACAAGGACATCAGGACCTACGGATTCCGCGAGGAGCTCTACAACAGGGCCTGCCAGATGGGCGTCAAGTTCCTGAGGTACCCTGTCAACAACGCCATGCCCGCGTACGACGGAAAGGTCGTCAAGGCCTACGACGCCACTCTCGGCGCCGAGCTCGAGATCCCCGTCGACACCGTCGTCCTGGCCGCCGGTATCACCCCCATGAGGGAGGAGAAGGAGGTCCTGGCCAAGATGGTGAAGGTCCCCATCTCCAAGGACGGATTCTACTTCGAGGCCCACCAGAAGCTGAGGCCCGTCGACTTCGCCACCGAGGGTGTCTACGTCGCCGGAGCAGCCCACTGGCCCAAGTTCATGGACGAGTGCATCGCCCAGGCCTCCGGAGCCGCCTCCAGGATGCTGACCGTCATCTCCAAGGACAAGTTCATCTCCGAGGGTATCGTCGCCGTGTCCAACCACAACCTGTGCGACGGATGCGGAGTCTGCGTCGGATGCTGCGACTTCAACGCCATCCAGCTCGAGGAGCAGCCCAACGGAACCCTCAAGTCCGTGGTCAACCCCGGTCTGTGCAAGGGATGCGGATGCTGCGTCGCCTCCTGCCCCGCAGGTGCGATGGAGCAGAGAGGATTCAGGAACAAGCAGATCATCGCTGAGATCGACGCTTGCCTGGACTACCCCGTAGGAGGAGAGTGATTACGATGGCTGACTTCGAACCTAGGATCGTTACCTTCTGCTGCAACTGGTGCTCCTACGCGGGCGCCGACGGAGCAGGAGTCGCGAGGCTTCAGATGCCCACCAACTTCCGTATCATCAGGACCATGTGCTCCGCGCGTGTCGACCCCGAGTTCATCCTCAGGGCCTTCTCCAAAGGAGCCGACGGCGTGATGGTTCTCGGATGCCACCCCGCTGACTGCCACTACATCGGCGGAAACTACAGGGCCAGGAGGAGGATCGCCCTCCTCAGGATGGTCCTGGAGCAGTACGGATTCGACCCCAAGAGGCTCAAGCTCGAGTGGGTCTCCGCTTCCGAGGGAGAGAAATTCCAGAAGACCGTGTGCGAGTTCATCGACACCATCAAGGCCCTCGGGCCGACCCCCCTGCAGAAGGAGGCGAACTGAATGGGATTCTTCAGCAAGATATTCAAGAAGGAAGAGAAAGCAGAGCCCGCCAAGAAGGCTGCAGCACCCGTCAAGGACGCAGCCAAGGAGGCGGCGGCATGCGGATGCGAGACCAAGGACGCGAACGCAGTCGTCGGACTCCAGGCCGCGGACCTGGGAGAGCTCCTCCCCGGCGCGCCCCCGGGCGGAAAGATCAAGCTGGCCATCTACTGGGCAGCCGCCTGCGGTGGATGCGACGTCTCCATCCTGGATACCAACGAGAGGATCCTGACCGTCGGTGACATGGCCGACATCGTCATGTGGCCCGTCGCCGCCGATGGGAAGGAGAAGGACATCGCCGCCATGGACGACGGCGAGATCACCGTCTCCATCATCTCCGGAGCCGTCAGGAACGCCGAGAACCAGCACATGGTCAAACTGCTCAGGCAGAAGTCCAAGATCGTCGTCGCCTACGGAACCTGCGCCTGCTTCGGCGGAAGCCCCGCCCTGGCCAACCTGGTCTCCGGTGCCGATGAGATCCTCGACTACGTCTACACCAAGACCCCGACCACCGCCAACTTCCAGGCCGACTACAGCAAAGACAAGCCCGTGATCCCCCAGTACAGCTACCAGGCTCCCGAAGGAGAGCTGACCCTGCCCGTGCTCTTCGACACCGTCAAGACGCTGGACCAGGTCATCGACGTGGACTACTTCGTCCCCGGATGCCCTCCCCTGCAGGAGACCATCAGCCACATGCTGAAGGCCGTCGCGGACTTCGCCTACGCCGGAGTCGCCCTCCCGCCCAAGGGAACCATGATCGGTGTCACCACCAAGACCCTGTGCGAGGAGTGCCCCAGGAAGAAGGAGAACGCAAGGATCACCAAGATCTGCGAGCCCTACCAGGTCAACGTCGACCCCGAGAAGTGCCTGATGGACCAGGGAATCCTGTGCCTCGGACCCGCCACCATCGGCGGATGCGGCGCAAGGTGCACCAGGGTCGGCCAGCCCTGCCGCGGATGCTACGGACCCACCGAGGACGTGCAGGAGCAGGGAGCCAGTATCTTCACCGCCGTCGCGTCCATGTTCCCCATCAGGGAGGACGATGGAATCATCGGCGAGGACGAGATCATCGAGATCATGAGCACGATCAAGGACCCGCTCGGGTACTTCTACGCGTTCACTCTCGGAAAGTCTCTCATCAAGAGGGCTGTAAAAGAAGGAGGTCAGTAAATGGCTGCACCTATCATTTGGGATGACAAGAAGAAAGTCACTGAGAAGCGTGTGACCGTCGACCCCATCACCCGTCTCGAGGGACACGGAAAGATCGAGATCTTCCTCGACGACAAGGGAGACGTCACCAACGCCTACTGGCAGGTCCCGGAGCTGAGAGGCTTCGAGAGATTCTGCATCGGAAGGAAAGTAACCGAGCTGAACCAGATCACCGCCAGGCTCTGCGGTGTGTGCCCCGGCGCGCACCACCTTGCCTCCACCAAGGCGATCGACGGATGCTACAACGCGAAGCCCACGCCGACCGCGTTCCTCATAAGGGACACGTTCTACAACGCGCACTTCGTGCACAGCCACATCGCGCACTTCTACGCCCTGGCTGCACCCGACTTCGTCTGCGGCCCCGCTGCACCCGCGGCGGAGAGGAACGTCCTGGGAGTCGTCGCCCGCGTCGGCCTCGACCTCGGTGGCGCCGTCCTCAAGACCAGGGCAGAGGCCCAGAAGGTCCAGGCCATCATCGGCGGAAAGCCCACCCACCCCGTCATGGGAGTCCCCGGCGGAGTGACCAAGGCCATCAGCAAGGAGGAGCAGAAGGAGATCATCGGCTACGCCGAGGGAATGGTCGAGTTCGCCAAGACCTCCCTGCAGGTCTTCAAGGACGTCGTCCTGGCCAACAAGGAGTACATGGACATCGTGCTGAACAAGGACCTGTACTACCACGAGACCTACCACATGGGACTCGTGAACGACAAGGGCCAGTTCGAGATCCACGACGGAAAGGTCAAGGTCGTCAACCAGAAGGGCGAGCAGACCCACCTGTACGACCCCTACGACTACCTCGACAACATCGGAGAGGCGGTCGAGCCCTGGTCCTTCGAGAAGTTCCCCTACCTGAGGAACCCCGGCTGGAAGGACCTCGTCGACGGACCCGAGAGCGGAATCTACAGGGCCACCCCCCTGTCCAGGCTCAACGTCGCCAAGGAGATGCCCACCCCCATCGCTCAGGATGCCTTCCTCGAGTACAAGGGCATCCTGAAGGACGCCGGTGTCGAGGGTCCCTGCCAGTTCACCCTGGCGACCCACTGGGCCAGGATCATCGAGCTGATCTGCTGCGCAGAGAAGTGCCTGATCGATGCCCAGAACCCCGACATCACCAACGGAGACATCAAGCAGACCGACCTGATCCCCGGCGGACGCGGAGTCGGATGCGTCGAGGCCCCCAGGGGAACCCTGACGCACGACTACACCTGCGACGAGAACGGAATCGTCACTGCTTGCAACATGGTCGTCGGAACCACCAACAACAACCCGCCGATCTGCATGGATGTCGCCAAGGTCGCGAAGGCCCTGATCCACAACTTCGAGGTCTCCCCCGGTCTGCTGAACATGGTCGAGATGGCGTTCAGGGCATACGACCCCTGCAACTCCTGCGCCACGCACAGCCTGCCCGGCCAGATGCCTCTGACCGCTGTGATCAGGAACGCCGACGGATCCATCTACGACACCGTCACCCGCAACTGATTCCTAAACCGAGGGGGGCCTCCCCCCTCCCATTTACAGTTTTTATAACAATATCCTGATTGCCGCATCATGGATTTCATCGAGCTCGCCGAGAAGCGCTACTCAGTCAGGAAGTACCAGGACAGGCAGGTCTCCAAAGACGACCTGGACAGGGTCATCAGGGCCGCCATGCTGGCGCCCACCGGGAAGAACAACCAGCCCTTCAGGATCTACGTCCTGCAATCGAAGGAGGCCGTCGCGAAGATGGCGGGGCTCTCCCCCTGCGTGTTCGGGGCGCCCACCGTGCTGCTCTTCGCATACAGCAGGACGGAGGAATGGGAGAACCCCCTCGAGGAGGGCGTGCACTCCGGCGACCAGGACGTCTCCATCGTCGCCACCCACGCAATGATGGAGGCTGCGGACATCGGCCTCGGGACCTGCTGGTGCAACTACTTCCCCAACTCCGAGGCGGAGAGGGTGTTCGGCCTCCCGCAGAACGAGCGCGTGGTGCTGTTCATGCCGATAGGCTACCCCGCCGAAGATTCCGCGCCCTCTGCGATGCATTCGGCCAGCAGGCCCGTGGAAGAAGTCGTGAAGTACCTGCGAATCGGGAGTACTTCGCCCTGCGCTTGGGGTCGTCCTTGAACCTGGAGTAATCCTTCCCGTCGACCATCAGGTCGGCCCTCCTGCCCAGGTCTATCCCGTCCAGGAGATAGATGCGGGCATCGTCCAGGTCGAGCCATCCGCTGTTCAGGATCGGCCCCAGGAGGTCCTCGTCTATGACGTTGACGGGGGACCCTCCCAGCATCCTGTTGAACGCTGGAACCACCAGGAACGATTCCGGGAGCTTGGCGTACCTGTCGCTGCTCTCAACGCTGAACCTGCCGCGGAACCAGCACGGCTCCGTGGTGCGGCGCCCGACGCCGTCCTTGAACATGACGGCGGGATGGTTGTGGGCCATCACGAGGGTCCCGCAGGCCATGACCTCATCCGACGGCCACGTGTGACCGTGGACGAATCCCACGCCGTCCCTCACCAGCCCCGTCGCGGGCCTTATCCTGACCCTCCCGGGCAGGAACTCCTCTATCTGGGTATCGTGGTTCCCGCGGACCACGGAGACCTCCGTGAAGCGCTCCAAGAGCGCTTCGAAGAAGTCCGGGATCTCCGCGAACTCCTGCTTGGTGGAACCAGGGACGGAGTCCTTCACGTCCCCTATGACGATCAGCTTGTCTATGTCCTCGTCCGCGGACGAGATTATTGAATCCAGCATGTCGCTGGTGCGCGAGACCAGGTGGAAGCCCTTGGCCCTCAGATGCGATTCTACGCCTATGTGCAGGTCGCCTATGACCAGACTCCTGCCGGCCCTGAGGGCCGGTACGCCGTGGACGGGCTGCAGGTCCATGCTCACCTCAGGCCGTCCCTCAGGACGTGCGGGATCTCCTCGATGACGTCCGATGCGATCAGGCCGTAGGACTTGTCGGCGAAGGCCCTGTCCCCAGCGGAGCCGCAGATGTACGCCGCCAGGCATGCGGCATCGAACTGGCACATGCCCTTGGAGAGCAGGGCCGCGGCGCATCCTGCGAGGACGTCTCCGGTCCCGCCGCAGGTCATGCCTGCGTTGCCGGTGCGGTTGACCCTGGTGCGGGAGCCGTCTGATATCCTGTCCTCCTTCCCCTTGAGAAGGACCGCGCCGTAGCGCCCGGCGACGGCCTCCAGAGGGCCCTCGAGGGCCTTGAACTCGCCCGCGTGGGGCGTCAGAATGGCATTCGGAAGCTCCATGGATGCCGCAACCGCTATGGCGTCCGCATCGATCACCATAGGCTTCCTGCATCTGGAGATGAACTGCCTGACGGCCTCCAGGGTATCGACGGCCGAACCCAGGCCGGGACCGACGAGCACCGCGTCGTACCTCTCCGAGAGCTCCAGGAGCATGTCCACGGATTCCGCGGTGAGGCGGGTCCCCGGGAGCATCGTCCCCGTGATCTCGGGGCAGGCAGACGCCGCTATGGAGAAAGCGCTCTGAGGGCAGCAGAGGTGGACCAGGTCCGCCCCTGCGCGCATGGCCGCCCTGCAGGCCAGCGCCGGAGCGCCGAAGTACGGCCCTCCGCAGATGGCCAGCAGCCTGCCGTTGGCGCCCTTGTGGCTGCCGCTGTCGGGCACGGGGTACCTGAGCATGTCGCCCGGACCGACGGCCCTCCAGGCATCCTCCGGGATGCCTATGCCGGCGACGATGACCCTGTAGGGGGCGCCCTCCATGCCCTCCTTCCTGTCGTGGAACGTCACGACCTCCCCGGGCTCTATGGCCGCGGTTGTGCCGAATCCCGAGGGCACGTCGACCGACACGATCGGCTTCCCGCAGGAGTTAGCATCATTGATGAACGTGAGATATGGGTCCTTGACCTCGCCCGAGATCCCGGTTCCGAGGGCGCAGTCGACGATCACATCGCCTCTGGAGAGGACCTCTTTGGAGTATTGGACTATGTCGCACTCCAGAACTGAATAATAATCGCGGGCCGCGTCGGTCCTGATGTTGGATGCCTTCTTCAGAAGGGCCACGGTGCACCTGGACGGGTCCAGCTTTAGGGCCGCGGCGAATCCATCGCCGCCGTTGTTGCCGGTGCCGCACACGAAAACGTAGGACTTCCCGGGATAATTCTCCTCCAGGAATGCCGCGACGACGGCGCCTGCATTGCCCATGAGCTCCTTCACGGAGACCCCGAGGGCCTCGGAATTGGCGTCCAGGACCCTGGATTCCAGGGGCGTGATCATGCTATCACTTCTTGGAGTTCTCGACCAGGATCTTGCCGATCTCCCTGAGGAGCTCGGTCTTCTGGAGCTTGCCCCTCTCGACGCGGACGCATCCGTGGCGGGCGCGGTGGGTCTTGGGATAGGACATGTTCTCCAGGACCTCGTACTCCAGGTCGAGGATCGTGGCGCCCTTAGCTATGATATCCAGGTCGGGGTCCTTCACGCAGAGCTCCTTGGGGAGCCTCCTGCCTTCGGCCCTCGTGCGGCCGCTGTCGAAGTACTCGGGCCACAGGGTTATCGCTACATCCGGGTCGTATGCCATGTTACCACCTAAAGGAGAGGTCATTATAATAATTTAGTAGAAGGGGAAAGGCCCCCGGAGGGGCTATAGAAGTGGTTTGTGTCAATGTGATTACTCGAGCAGGACTGCATTGATCGCCCCGTCCTGGCCGGGCCTGGACGTGACGATGGCGTCGCCGATCTCGGTGGAGATGGTCGCGCCCTTGTTCATGATGTTACGCTGAACGTAGTTAGGGTCAGCGGGGTTCGTCTTGACAGTGAGGATCTTGACCTTCTTCACGGTGTTGGTCTTCTTGTCGACGACGTTTGCGTACTCTGCGCTGAGCATACCAACCTTGACACTGCCGCCGCGTCCGCGATACTGCTTGAGGGACTGCTCGCCGATCTTGGTGAACTGCTTCTCTCTGCCGATCTCGAACTTGCGCTTGCCCTGTGCGGAGACGAGCCTGCCTCCGGTGGACTTCCTGTTGGATTCACCCTGCCAAAGTGCCATTGTAATCAACCCTCGAATTATGGTTCCCTATATAAGCATTAGCCCTGTCCACCCTTAATATAAGGGGGGAATGAAGGGGTTTTCGGCCGATTCGGCTCCTTCCTGGGCCGATAAGCCGCACGTCGACCTTGCCGTCGACGATGTCGATGACCGCGGCGTAGCCGCTCATGGCGGGGCCGGGGTTCACGAACGTGGTGCCGCCGTAGGTCTTGACGCCGATGGCCTCGTGGATGTGCCCGGACATCGCGAGGATGGGGTGGTACTCGTCCACGATCCTCTTGACGGCGGGGCTCCCGACGCTCTGGCCGGACGGGATCTGGTCCAGGATGCCGTAGGACGGGACGTGGGTCATGAGGACCATGCCCTCCTTGGCGTTCGCCTTCAAGCCGTCGTAGAGCTCGTCCTCTGTGAGCTCGAAAGGGGAGTTGAATATGGTTATGTTGGATCCCCCGATGCCGCAGAAGCGGTAGCCGCCGATGTCGGCGCCCTTGCCGTGCATGTCCACGCACACCCCGGAGACCTTCTGGGGCATGTCGCGGGCATCGCAGTTCCCTGGCAGGCAGTACACCTTGGCCTTGATGCCGGAGATGATCTCCGCTGCCTCCTCCCCGGTGCCCATATCGGTGACGTCGCCGAGGCAGACGACAAACTCGGCGCCGCTCTTGGCGATCTCCGCGTTGATCCACTCGATAGCGGACTTCTTCTGGTGCAGATCCGTGAAGACAAGGAATCTCATAGAGCGCGAATCTGCTACCGGAGTATATAAATGGTCATGCTTCCGGAGGCTCTTCGAGCCTCTTGCAGGCCAGATTCGTGAGGTATCCGACCCCGAACATGATGCAAGCGCCCACGGCCACCGGCATCAGCAGGAAATCCCAGGCGGGGGCCGCCAGGGTGACCGTTATGAGGGCGGTGGCGCCGCCCGGCGGGTGCACTATGTCCAGGATGACCATCAGGAAGATCGATATGGCGACCGCCGCGGCGGCGGTGTACCAGAAGCTGCCTACCAGGATAGCCAGCGAGAGGCCGACGATTCCGGAGACGATGTGCCCTCCGATGACGTTCTGCACCCTGGCGGCGGGGCTCTTGGGCATGGCGAAGATGATCACCGCGGAGGCTCCGAAGGACGCCATGAACAGGGGCTCCCCGCACTCGAAGGCGATGTAGCAGATGATGGCTATCGCGACGGCGGAGCCGACGACGCGCACCATCTGGGGCTTCGTCATCCTCTTCCCGAGCGTCTCCTTCCAATCCGCCATGGTACCATCATAAGGATATGGGTGGTGGACCCGGCCGGGATTGAACCGGCGACCTTCGCCTTGTAAGGGCGACGTCATAACCACTAGACCACGGGTCCGCTGGGGCGAATAACGGCGGTTCGGTATTAAAGGGTAGGGGTATGGCTTATATCCCCACGGGCATGGCGGTGCATGCTCACTTGCGCGGACGAGCCGGAGGTGACCGGGGAGGTCTGGAACCTCTACATGGGGTCGTTCACCGACCCGGAGAGGATACCCAGGGCCAACCTCGACAGGGCCCTCTCGGCCGGGGGGTTCCTGCACGTTTTCCGCGACGAGGGCGAATTCATAGGCTTCGCGTACGGCTTCTCCAACTCGGGGATCGCGTTCCTGGTGTACCTCGCCACGGTGCCCGAGGTCCGCGGCAGGGGGTACGGGAAGGAGATACTGGCACTCCTGCGCTCCATGCACCCGGACGAGAGGATCTTCCTCGTGACGGAGATGTGCGACGAGTCCGCGGACGACTATGGGATGAGGGTCCGCAGGCAGGACTACTACCTCAGGAACGGCTGCTCCCGCACCGGCTGCACCGTGGTCACCGACGGAGTGGTGATGGACACGATGGCCGTCCAGGGGGAGCTCTCGGCCGATGAGATGTCCGAAGCCGTCAGGTACTACGAGGACGTCCACAACGGCAGGCTGCGAGCGCTGGCCCATCGTCATTCCACGAAGTCGGTGGGCACTTTATCTATCGGGGATGCTATACAGTCCTGATCTTCCCATGTGCGGATACGAACCCAAATTCACTGTATCTGCCGAGTGCATCAACCTCGTCGCAGACATCTCGGCCATGCTGGCCAAGATCGAGCCTGGTTCGATCTCCAGAGACGTCAGGCTGAGGAAGATCAACAGGGTGAAGTCGATCCAATCCTCCCTCCAGATAGAGGCCAACTCGATGACCGTCGAGCAGGTGACCGCCATAATCGACGGCAAGCGCGTCCTCGGGCCCCCGAGGGAGATCCTGGAGGTGCAGAACGCCATCCGCTCGTACGACATGATCCCTGAGCTGGACCCGTTCTCGGCCGAGGACCTCCTGAGGCTCCACGGCGCCATGATGGCGGGCCTGACCGACCAGGCGGGCATGTTCCGCAGCGTAGGCGTGAACGTGGTGAACTCGGCCACCGGAGAGGTCATACACCACGCCCCGCACCCCGACTTCGTGCCCAGGTTCATCGGGGAGCTCCTGGAGTGGGCGGCGTCCTCAGGGCACCATCCCCTCATCGTGAGCTGCGTGTTCCACCACGAATTCGAGTTCATACACCCGTTCACCGACGGCAACGGCCGCACAGGGAGGCTCTGGCAGACGCTGATGCTCACGAGATGGAACCCGGTCTTCGAATGGATCCCCGTGGAATCCGCAGTCAGGGACCGCAGGTACGACTACTACAGGGCGATAAGGGAGGCGACGGATGCGGATGACGCCCGCGTCTTCATCGAGTTCATGCTGAGGGCCATCCGGGATGCCCTGGCGGAGATGGCCAAAGCCCGCGGGGGGACGGAGGAAGCGGTTCTGGGCTTGATCGCGTCCGGATCCTACTCGAATGCGAGGGATGCGGCAGAGAGGCTTGGGGTGTCTGTGAAGACCGTGGAACGCTCCATTTCAGTACTCAAGGAGCAAGGCAGGATCGTCAGAGAAGGCTCGGACAAGAAAGGATCGTGGGTCATCGCCAAGGAGCGATGTCCGTGTAAATGTCCGTGTAAATGTCCGTGTAAATGTCCGTGTAAATCTTCGACCATCGCATGTGACGCCCGCATCGACGGACCCCGCACTATAAGAATGGGCATAGACCCCGGACTGATCGACGAAGTCATGGAGAAGATCACGGCGCGAGAGCGCCTAGCACAGCGATAGTGGACAGCGATCCTGTCCACCAATGGACAATCTGGGTAGTGTGGAATGGTGGACAAGGCGAGATTCGAACTCGCGACCTCTACCTTGCGAAGGTAGCACGCTACCGGGCTGCGTCACTTGCCCATGGAAAATCCCGGCACGCCCAGTTAGAGACGACTCAGATAAAAACCTATCTAATATGGAGCGGGCCGCCCATCCTCGGTCCCTCCGGCCTCATTCCACAACGCACTCGGCGAAGATGTCCCTCAGCCTCTCGTTGGCCTCCCTTATGCGCAGGTCGTTGACGTCCACGTAGCACCTGAGTGTGGTGGACACGTCCGCGTGGCGCATCATGGCCTTGACCGTCTGGAGGTCGCACTCCGCATCGTAGTAGAGCAGGGTGGCGTACAGCCTCCTGAGCGAGTGGGTGGTCATCTTGAACCCGCACCTGCTGCCCAGGTCGGAGACGACCTTGGACAGCTGGGTCGGGGGCATCTTGTGCAGGCGGCCGCGGTGGTCCCTCACCTGGATCAGGTAATCGTCCATTGAGACGCCCTGCTTCATGTCCGATGCCCTGTAGGCCGCTATGGCATCGAGCACCGGCTTGTTCAGGTGCACGGAGGCCACCAGGCCCTCTTCCCCGTGGCCCTTCCCGTGGACCGTGAGCACCTCGCCCGAGATGTCCGCGTTGGTGATGGAGACGATCTCCGCCCTCCTGAGCCCCAGGAGGCCCCCCAGCAGCAGCACCAGCCTCTCCATCTCGTCGGACGACCTGTAGGCCGCCACGAACTCCTCCTTGGTTATGAAGACGCGGTCGCGCACGTCCCTGTTGTACAGGATGTTCGCGTCCTTCACCGGGTCCTTGCCCGTGTGGTACTGTATCATGTTGGCCAGGCTGCGCAGGTAGGCGCGCTTCACCCCCTCCTTCAGCCTCAGGGCCTCCCAGAGGTAGATGACCTCCCCCTGGCCTATGTACGCCGCCTTGGTGCTGAACCCGGCCGCGTCCAGGGCCGCCAGGCACTGGTAAACGTTGTTGCGGTGGGTCATCACCGTGTTCGACTTCCTGCCGTTCCTGCGGAGCTCGGCGAGCCACTCGTCGGTCTCCGTCAGGAGCGCTTCCTTGTCCCTGAACGATTGGATCATGGGCGCTTCCAGCCCAAACCCACGTTAAAACCCCCCTGACCTACAATTTTCGGGGGCGAGCCTATCCGAACCCATGTTATATAAGCACAGGGCGATACGGGGCGCATGAAATCCACAATCGTTCTGCTCGGGCCCCCTGGCTCCGGCAAAGGCACCCAGGGAGAGAAGCTGTCCGACGAGTTCGGGTACGTCAGGCTCTCCACCGGCGACATGCTCCGCGAGGCCGTGAGGAACGGCACCGAACTGGGCAAGAAGGCCAAGTCCTACATGGATGCCGGAGGGCTGGTCCCCAACGACATCATCATCGGCCTCATGAAGGAGAAGATCGCCGCCTGCAACGGCAAGGTCCTCCTGGACGGGTTCCCCCGCACCGTGGAGCAGGCCGACGCCCTGGCCGAGCAGCTCGATGTCGATCTGGCACTGAACCTGGACGTCGCCGACGAGGAGCTCATCTCCAGGCTCACCAACAGGCGCTCCTGCCCCGACTGCAACGCCGTTTACCACCTGGTCACCAAGAAGCCCAAGAAGGACGGCGTCTGCGACAAGTGCGGCGCCCAGCTCTACCAGAGGGATGACGACAAGGAGGCCACCGTCAAGAACAGGCTGGAGGTCTACCGCAAGAACACCATGCCCCTCATCGACTACTACCAGAAGAAGGGCACCCTCGTGACAATCATGGGCGTCGGGTCCATCGACGAGATCTACGAGAAGGTCAGGAAGGCCGTCCAGCGAATTTCCATGCGGGGAGGCCCGCCTCCCCGCCCCTTACCTTTGTGCCAGACGTCCCGATCCATTCCTTCTCCGAGATGCTGGCCATACCCCAATCTTTATCTATCTCCACTCTTTCGGGTGATTCAATAGCCTCGTAGTGTAGTGGTCAATCATTGGGGACTCTGGATCCCCGGACCCAAGTTCGAATCTTGGCGAGGCTACTCATCCCCCTTCTACTCGGTGCATCCATCCTCCCAGTCAATACGCTTATTAGGGCGCGCGCGTATGGACGCCCAGTTGATACCATGATCAGCAGAGACGAGGTTCTGGGCAATCTTGAGAGGTACGACCTCAAGAAGGCCAAGATAGGCGTGGTCGCATCCCACTCCGCGCTCGACACCTGCGACGGAGCCATATCCGAGGGATTCCAGACCGTCGCCGTGTGCCAGCAGGGCAGGGACGCCACATTCTCCAAGTACTTCAGGTCCCAGAGGGACGCCAGCGGCAACATCGTCAGGGGAGTCGTGGACGAGCCCATGGTGCTGGACAAGTTCAGCAGCATCCTCAAGCCCGAGGTCCAGGACAGCCTGATGAAAAACAACGTCCTGTTCATCCCCAACAGGTCCTTCGTGTCCTACTGCGGGATCGACGCCGTGGAGAACGACTTCAAGGTGCCGATGGTCGGCAGCAGGAACCTGCTCCGCTCCGAGGAGAGGGGCGACGAGAGGGACTACTACTGGATCCTCGAGAAGGCCGGCATGCCGTTCCCCAAGAAGGTCGAGAAGCCCGAGGACATCGACGGCCTCACCATCATCAAGGTCCACCACAAGGTCAAGAAGCTCGAGAGAGGATTCTTCACCGCCAAGGACTACGACCAGTTCGTCGAGAAGTCCACCGAGCTCATCAAGCAGGGCGTCATCGAGGAGGACTTCCTCAAGAGCGCCAGGATGGAGCAGTACATCATCGGGCCCGTGTTCAACCTGGACTTCTTCTACTCCCCGCTGGAGGAGAAGGGATCCAAGATCGAGCTCCTGGGCATCGACTGGAGGTTCGAGTCCTCCCTGGACGGCTACTGCAGGCTCCCCGGCAAGCAGCAGGTGGAGCTGGAGAACGACGGAATCATCCCCGAGTACACCGTGTGCGGCCACAACTCCGCCACCCTCAGGGAGTCCCTCCTGGACAAGGCCTTCGAGATGGCCGAGAAGTACGTCGCCGCGTCCAAGAAGTACTACGACCCCGGCATCATCGGTCCCTTCTGCCTGCAGACATGCGTGGACAAGGACCTCAACTTCTACATCTACGACGTCGCGCCCCGCATCGGCGGAGGCACCAACGTGCACATGAGCGTCGGCCACCCCTACGGCAACGCCCTCTGGAGGAGGGAGATGTCCACCGGCAGGAGGCTCTCCATGGAGGTCCGCAGGGCCATCGAGCAGGAGCGCATAGAGGAGATCATCACATGAAGTACGCCTACGCAGCCATAGCGGCCGTCGCCATCATGGCGGCGGCGTTCTGCCTGGTGCCCATGGCCGAGTCGGACGCCGCGGAGGCGTCCTGCTCCATCGACCCCGCCCAGGCCGGGAGCTTCGACACCATGAGCGGCGGGAAGATCACCATCGCGATCAACCACAACTCCTTCGAGTTCGACCTGAAGATCACCGTCACCGAGAGCGACTCGTCCTACAAGCACGTGGAGGAGCAGACCATCGCGAAGGGCCAGAAGGAGATCGTCATAAAGATGGGCGACATGGACAGCTCCGGCTCGCACACCATCAAGATCGCCCTGGAGCCCGCCCCCGGGTCCGGCGCCACCCTCTCCTGGTACGAGCAGGCCATGTCCATCAAGGTCGGCAGCAACCCCCTGTCCAACTGGACCACCTACGCGATCATCATCGTCGCCGTGGCCCTGATCGCCATCGTCGCGTTCTTCATCATCCGCGGGAACACCGAGAAGAAGGCCAAGGAGCAGACCATGACCTTCGAGCAGCTCGAGGCCGAGAGGAAGGCAGAGATGGCCGCAAAGGCCGACAAGAAGGGCACCCAGCCCAAGGCCTCCTCCACCGAGAGGAAGAAGTACAAGGCCGGCAAGAAGGACCGAGCCAAACCCATTCCTGGGGGCCCCGGCCCCCTCATCTCCGTTCTCTGGCACCTGCGCCGCACGAACGTTGCGTTTTTCTACATACACCCCGTTCCGACCGCCATGAGAGGTCGGTCGGTAGCGCTGTTCGCAGCCGTGCTCTCGGTCGCCATGTTCTTGGCGCCGGCGCTGTGCGAGCCCGCGGACGCGCTGACCGATGACGACTACAGGGTGACCATACCCCAATGGGAAGGGCCTGGCACCATCAATTACATAACCATAGGCAACGGGCACACGAAGGACTTCGTTGTCTACGTCGAGAACTTCACCGACCACTACATGGATGTCGATTTCGCCGGCGACACCTACTACGACTTCATCCACGGGAGCAGGATCGCGAACGTCACCCTGCCGCCCGCCGACGGCGAGACCGCCTCGATGATCGAGGAGACCTTCGTCATCAGCGTGGACGAGACGGCCCCCGACCGCGAGAACCTGGACTTCGACCTGGTCATAACCATCACGGACCTCTACGACGAGACAGCCGAGAGGATCGTGGTGATGTTCGAGATAGAGGTGGTCAACGAGTTCGATCTGACCAGCTCCTTCAACAGGTTCTTCGGCATCATCCCCAACACCCTGCCGGCGCCGTTCAACACGTCGATGACGGCGTTCCTGGTCACCCTGGCTGCCTTCATCGGCATAGCCCTGCTGGCCGCCATGGCCCTGATGCCCGTCTTCAGGAGGTACACCTACATGGGGGCCAGGTACAAGGGCTGGCGCCTGCTGTGGCCCCTGGGCCTGGCCACGGTATCGATATCCCTGCTGATCTTCACGCAGATAGGCCCCTGGATACTCGGGTACGACCTCACGACCACTGACGTCATCGAGAGGGTCTGCACGGCGATCCTGGTCGCCATGCTGTTCGTGGCCGTGTGGAAGGGCTACTCCGCGGCGGTCTACGGCCTGCTGAGGAGGATGGACACCGACGAGGGCTACAAGCAGAACACGCTGGGGCCGGTGCTCAGCTCCCTCGGCATGGTCGCCCTCTGGGGGGTCGGCGCGGCGATCATCCTGATCGTCATGGGCGTGGACCCCGTCAGCGTCCTGGTGAGCTCTAGCCTGATCGCCCTCGGCATCTCCATAGGGGCGAAGGAAGTGCTGTCCCGGATGTTCAACGGGATCAACATCATCATGTCGAAGAGGTTCAGGGTGGGGGACTTCATAATCATCGGGGACCACCATTACTTCGTTAGGGACGTGGGCATCATGTACACCGAGCTATGGGGCAAGAAGAGGGACAGGGTGACGGTGGTGCCCAACAACACCATGGCGGAATTACCCGTCGAGGACAGCGAGATCTTCACGGACTCCTACGTATTCATGGTGGAGTTCACGGTGCCCTACGGGACGGACCTGAAGGCCCTGGAGGCGAAGGTGCTGGAGTTCGCGAACGGCCTGGACTTCGTCAAGAAGGGCAAGGATTTGGGGCCCTCGTTCAGGCTCCAATCGTTCGATGATTCGGGGATCAGGGTGGCGCTCAAGGTCTGGAAGGCGTTCAATGTCAGCGAGAAGCTGATCCGCAGGTTGTTGTACGAGATGTTGCAGAAGGAGGGCATCAATGTGCCCTACAGCAGGTTGGAGATCACGATAATAAACGGGAAGCCGGGGGATGGCATGGGATCAGATTGGAGGTCGAAGGAATGAGCGCTGTTTTTTCTACTGGCCGCGCGATACGCAGAGGGATGAACGCTAAGAGGGTCGCGGTAGCGGCCGCAGTCATTATGGCGGCCATGTGCCTGGTACCGATGCTGTCGGAGGACAGCGAAGCCGTAACGGATGACGACTTCAAGGTCTCCATGCCCCTCTGGTATACGGACGAGCCCAACCATGTGACGATCGGCAACGGGCACTCCAAGTCATTCGTCATCTACATCCAGAACTTCAGCGAACATATCATGGATGTGGCTTTCATCAACTTGATTTTAGGCAATAGTGTCAGCGGCTCCGAGATCAGGAACCTTACCTTGATGGGCGCCGGGGACCCGGACGGGGGCGACCTCCTCAAGGTGGAATACACCATCAGCGTGGATGAGCTGTCGAGATCGTACAAGAGCGTACCCGTCCGGCTGAACATCATGTTGACGGACCTGACGGACGACAGCGTGAAGTCCAAGACGCTCATCTTCGATGTCACGGTCACGTCCAGCTTCGACATGTCCGGCAGCTACAACAGGTTCTTCGGCATCTTCCCCAACACCCTGCCAGAGCCGTTCGACACCTCCATCACCCCGTTCATCGTCACGCTGCTCTTCATCCTGGCCATCGCCGGCATAGTCATCAAGATGCTGATCCCCAGGCTCGGGGCGATGATGTCGGAGCACGCCACGGAGAAGAACACCAGGAGGGGCAAGATCCTGCTCACCCTGGGAGTCCTGATCATCGCCCTGATGATATTCATGGACCCGGGGCTGAAGATCCTGGGGATCAACCTCGAATGGTACTACTACCTCGACAAGATCTCCCTCACGGTCCTGACGATAGTGCTGGCGGTGACCATCTGGAAGATCTACATGATCGTGTCCGAGAGCATGCTCTACAGGCTCGGGAAGATCGAGGATTCCCGCGTGGACCTGACGCTCCTGCCCATCTTCGCCATGTTCGGGAAGCTGATCCTCTGGATCGGGGGCCTGGGGACCATCCTTCACCTGTACGGCATCGACCTGTCCGGCATACTGGTCAGCGCGGGCATCGTCACATTGGGCATCACCCTGGGGGCCCAGAGCGTCATATCGCAGTTCTTCAGCGGCATGTCGCTGCTGCTGACCAGGCCGTTCAGCAGGGGCGAGTACATCGAGCTCAACGGCCAGACGTACATCGTCAGCAAGGTCAAACTGATGTACACCGAGTTCTACGGCGTCGACCAGGACCGCATCATCACCATGCCCAACAACGCCGTCGCTGCGGCCACCATCGTGAACCTCAGCAAGTACGACAGGGCGTACAGGCTGTACATCGGGTTCACGATCCCCTACGGCATCGACGTACAGAAGGCCGAGGAGATCATGCTGCAGCTCGCCGAGGAGAGCGAGCACGTCCTGCACAACTACGACAAGTACAAGAAGCCCGCCGTGAGGCTGATCGAGTTCCAGCCGTCCGGGGTGGAGCTCAGGCTCGAGGTCACCATCAAGGACTACGCCCACATGAGGGTGATCCAGTCCGATCTCAAGAAGGAGCTCTACGTCAAGCTGGCCGAGAACGGCATCCACGCCCCGTACAACAGGCTGGACGTCACCATCCTCAACTACGAGAGCGAGAACAACTCCGGCAAGACCGAGCGTCCCGTTCCGGAAGAGTGAAACATTATGCGGGGCCCGGGCCGTCGGCCCGGGATCCCCGATTTCCCATTCGCACCTTGCGCTTCTTGAGGATGAGCGCGGCGACGATGGCAAGAATGACGACGGCGATGATTATCGCGACGTAGAGGACGGTGTTGCTTTCGGAACCGCCGCCCTGCGGCGAATCGTCCTCGACCATGTGCTCGATGGAATCGCCAGAGAAGAACTTCCCGCCCAGGTTCTGCACGGTGGGCTCGAGCTCCTTGCCGTTGGAATCGTAGAACACGTGGTCCGGGAACGCCGACGGGTCTATGAAATCGAGGCCGATCTCGAACTATATGGCCGTGAGGGAGGTGCAGTCCTCGAACGCGTCGGCCCCTATCTTCCCCTCTCGGAGCCTCAGCTTGGGGTCCCTCAGGTCCAGCAGCGCCACCTGGCGCCTGTCCATGAAGAATCCGAGCTTCTTGTGCAGCATGATGGACGGGGCGTTGTCCTCCTGGATCATGCTGTGGACCACGGTGGCCCCCTGCTCCCTGCCGATGCGCGCGCACTCCCTCAGGAGCTTGAACCCGATGGCGTTGCGGCGCATGTAGGGGTGGACGCCCATGTTCTCGATCCAGACGACGTTGGCCTCATCGAAGACGTGGTGGAGCATCTGGGCGAAGATGAATCCGACGATCTCGCCGTCCTCCTCCGCCACCAGCGACAGCCCGCTGTCGAGGTATGCCTTGAAATGGTTCCTGCTGCTCGCGCCCAGGTTGTCCTTCCAGTCCTGCGGGAGGTCCTCCCACTTGTTCTCGAGGGTCTCGGCGAAGTACTCGCGGATGCAGGAGAGCTCCAGCTCCCTGACGGCCTCGACGTCCCTGAGGCGGACCGGGCGGATCTCCATGATCGCATCTCCTCGGGAGCGCCCATGCCCAGGCAGTCCAGGGTGTCGGCCAGGACGGTCCTGGCGCACTCCACCAGGGTCAGCCTCGCATCCCTCTTGTCGGCCTCACCGAGCACGGAGACGTCGGCGTAGAACTTGTTGAACGCGGCGGCGACCTCGTGGGCGTACTCCGGGAGCATGTGGACCTTCCTCATGTCGCCGGCGGCGGCGAGGACCTCGCCGTACCTGGACAGGGACTTGACGAGCGCGAGCTCGCTGGGGTGGGTGATCTTGGATGCGTCGGTGCACCTCTTGAAATCGCCGGCCTTCCTCATGACGCTGCAGGCCCTCGCGTGGGCGTACTGCAGGTACGGGCCGGAGTTGCCGTCGAAGCTGAGCGCGTCCTCCCACTTGAAGACGAACTGCTTCTCGGGCTGGACGCTGACGATGTTGTACCTGACCGCTCCGATGCCGACGATGCGGGCGATCTCCCTCATCCTCTCCTCGGGCATGTCCGAGCGGCGCTTCTTGATCTCCTGGTAGGCCCTCTCGACGGACTCGTCGATCAGGTCGTCCAGGTAGACGACGACCCCCTTCCTGGTGGACATCTTGCCCTCCGGCAGGGAGACGAACGCGTAGAACAGGGGCTCGGGCTGCTTGTCGGAGCCCAGGATCTCGAGGACGGAGCAGAGCTGCTTGGATCCCAGCTTCTGGTCCTCCCCGAGGACGTCGATGACCCTGTCCGCCCTGGTGAACTTGTCCAGGTGGTAGGCTATGTCCCTGGTGGTGTACAGGGTGGTCCCGTCGGACCTGGTGAACGTGAACTTGGTGTTCTTGCCCTTGATTCCGAAGTCGGCGAGATCGACGAACCAGGCGCCGTCCTCGGTCTCCCCGGCGTACTTGGACTTCTTCAGGTCGGCCACGACCTTCTGGGCGGAGCCGTCGGCGATGTAGCCGGACTCCCAGGTGTACCTGTCTAGGGTGACGTTGATGGCGCCGAGGGTCTCCCTCAGGCCGCCGAGCATGATCTCGGCGGTGTGCCTCACGTCGGCGATGACGCTTGCATCCCCGGCCTCGAAGCCGCGGAGCATCTCGGAGATCTCCCTCTGGACCTCGGGCTCGGCCTCCATCCTCTTGTTGGCCACGCGGTAGTTGGCCACGAGGCGGTGGTCGGTCTTGTCCCTCTCCTTCTCGTTCTGGCCGATGGTGCGGGCGTGCTCCTCCCTCTCCTCCTCGGCCTCCGCGTCGGAGACGTTGTTGACCCCCCAGGTCAGCACGACGACCTGCTTGCCCACGTCGTTGACGTAGTACTCGGTGGTAACTTCGTGCCCGCACTTCTTCAGGCACCTGGCGAGTGTGTCGCCGATGATGGGGTTCCTGGCGCGGCCCACGTGGATGGGCCCGGTGGGGTTGGTGGAGGTGTGCTCGACGTTGACCCTCTGCCCGGTCTTGGGGTGGGACCCGTAGTCCCTTCCCTTGGAGACGATCTCCTCCATCACCGCACCCACCATCGCAGATGGGTCGATGTAGAAGTTGACGTATCCGTTGACGGCCTCGACGCGGGCGATGAGCCCGGCGGGCTGGATCTTGGATGCTATGGCGGAGGCGTACTCCATGGGGTTCTGCTTCGACATCTTGGCGACGGGGAAAAGCGCCATGGCGGCGTCCGCCCCCGACTTGCCGCTGACGTCCACGGGCAGCTTGGAGAGGTCGAAGCCGGTCTCACCGACCGCGCCCTCCACGGCCCTGCGGACCTGAACAGTGAAATCGTCCATGACAGACATCGGCTCACCTTGTACCTGAGTATGGCGGCGATCCCACCGAACGCCCTCATGAGCATGTCGCCCTCCTCGGAGTCCGGCGAGATGATCTCCACCTTGGTGTTGTACTCGTCCGCCTTCATGAAGAAGTCGTCGATGAGGTCCTCGTCCTTGATGACCTGCGCGTTGGCCTTGCACTCGGGGCACTGGATCCTCTCGTCCGCGTCGGGGACGGTCAGGTCGTGGGTGTGGCCGGAGGGGCACTGCACGGTGACCCTGCGCTTGTCCAGGGCCTCGGACAGCAGGAGCATGTCCACGGCGCCCATGTCCAGGGCGTTCCTGACCATGGCCTCGCCGTAGCAGGACAGGCCGCCGTCGGCCTTCCTGATCTCCCTGAAGAACCTCTGCATGTACTCCTTCTCCTCGGTCAGGCGCACGTCGACGATGATGCCCTTGGCGTTGTCGACCAGCTCCCTGAGGCCGGACTCGTCGGTGTAGCCCGTGTCCACGAGGGGGGAGATGACCTTCTTCCTGAGCTCGTGGTGCAGGTACTCCTCCTTCACGAAGAAGTCCTTGGTGGCTCCGGGTCCTCCGACGAGGATGCCGATGAGCTCGGGGCGGTTGAGGAAGACCTCCGTGGCGTTGTCGGCGACCTTCTTGAAGAACTCGTGGGCGGCGATCTCGATCAGCCTCTCGAAACGGACGGACGACTGACCTCCCTGGTGGTGCTTGGAGGGGACCAGGGAGTCGAAGTGCTTCAGCACCTGTATCCTGCTGCCGCTGAGGATGCCGAGGGTGGCCTCGGACCTGTCGATGGTGATCAGGCCGTAGCTCCTCTTGTCCAGGAGCATGGCGTCGAGGGGATCGGTGAAGAAGGTGGAGTCGCACCTGTACATGAACGCGGTGATGGCCTCGGGGGGGTTGATGACGTACTGGACCATCTTGGTCTGGTCGCCTGCGCGGGGGACCTCGCCGCAGAAGATGACCACGCCGTTCGCCGGGGGCGCCTTGTAGGTCTTGAGGCGGGCGGCGATGGAGTCGATGGCGCTCTGGACGTGGTTCATGGTCGTCTTCGACTTGATGTTGGATGCCTGAGACTGCTCGTTCCTGAGGTAGGCCATGACCTCGGAGATCTGCTTGTTCTCCGGGACGTAGACCGAGATCAGCTCGGTCCCGCGCCCCCTGTAGGATGTGATCTCCTGCATCGCCTTCTTGAAGTCGTATTTCGCCCTGTCCGCATCGTTCTCTGCCATGGGTCCCCTCTCCTTATATGCGGACGCGACTGCGCGCCCGTATATAAGTATAACTTTAACGGAAAGGCAATCCTTTATACGGTTGAAGCCGTCTGGACGGACAGGTGTTATGACGGACAGCGTGGTTGTTTCGATAGGCGGCTCTATTCTCATTCCCGGCGATAACGATGCGGAGTACATCGGCAAGCTGGCCAAGATGCTCAAGGAGGTCTCGGAGGAGGTCTCGGTGTCAGTGGTCGTGGGAGGGGGGAAGACCGCCAGGTACTACGCGTCCAACGCCGCGGAGCTCGGCGGCTCCATGTACGACCAGGACATCCTTGGAATCGAGGCCACCCGCCTGAACGCCCAGCTGCTGTCCCTGGCGCTCGGGGACATGCCCAAGAGGGTGCCCGAGACCGTGGAGCAGTTCGTGGAGGCCCGCAGGACTAGGACGATCCCCGTCATGGGCGGGACCGAGCCCGGTCACACCACGGATGCCGTCTCAGCGATGATAGCCAAGGCGATCAAGGCCGACAGGGTGGTCAACGCCACCTCCGTGGACGCCGTCTACACCGACGACCCCAGGAAGAACCCCGACGCGAAGAGGATCGAGAGGATGACAATCGACGAGCTCGGGGACATCGTCTACAAAGAGCACGGAGCGTCCAAATCCAGCGTCTTCGACCCCATGGGCGTAGGGATCGCGAAGGAGAACAGGATCGACATCCTGATGGTGGACGGAAGGAACCTGGAGGAACTCAGGAAGGCCATCCTGGGACAGCCCTTCAGCGGGACCTTCGTCAACTCTCACTGAGCGGATCCAGATCCGCCGAGGTCACCGTCTCGTAGCCCAGGGACTGTATTATCGCCGTTATGCGGCGCTCCTCTGGCTTCTTCATGGACTTCCTGTGAACATAGACGGAATCGGTGCCGGTGGCCTCGCATGCGAGCCTGACCATGCGGGCGACGTCCTCGTCGTCCCTGCCCTCCGTCTGGTATGAGGGCAGCATGTGGCCGAAGGACACCCTGAACCTCAGGGCGACCTCGGTGAACCTCGGCGCGTAGTGACCGCCGCCGACCCCCACCAGGGTCCTGGCGTTATAATCGGGGTCCAGGTCGGTGAGGACCTTCGCGAGCACCTCGGCCGCGTGCATGTTGCCCCAGTTGGTCTCGTCGCTGCCGATCTCGATGAAGAAGGTGGGGATCTCGAGCCAGGGGCCGTGGTGGGTCACCTCGAAGCAGGTCTGGGTGCCCTCCATGTCGTTGTATGCCACTATCCTCCTCAGAGCATCGGTCATGGCTGCGGGCGCGGGCCTGACCAGGGCGCCCTCGCGGCCGCCGTACTGGTTCTCATGGTAGTTCCCTATGGGATGCGCCGTGAGCGCCGGCTGCCCGCTCTTCGCGGAGTGCTTGGACATCACGACGACCTCGTCCGGCCTGAAGGAGCCCCGGATCTCCCTGTCCAGGTCCTCGTGGCGGATGTGCATGTCCGGGATCGACAGCATGACGTCGTCGCCCTTGGCCATGCACGGGTACCCGGCGATGGGGTCCATGTCCTCCCATCCGCCCGCGGCGACCATGCATTTCCTCATGTTGACCGACGGGAGGTCGGGCTCGCTGCAAAGGAACAGCCTCCTCATGCTGCACCCGATGCGCTGAACGGATAGAAAACGGGTGCGGTCTTGCCGCCGTGGTCTGTTGAGCGTTAACGAGCCGTTATAAACGGGCCCCGGTTGATTCAAACATGCCCGAACTGACGAAGAACGAGATGGCGCTCCTCTACCTGGGCGGCTTCAGCAACTCGGACCCGGTGCTGTCGGCGAGCGTCCCCGTTGGGATGACTCAGGACGGCATAGCCGGGGCCCTGGGGATCAGCCGCGGGTACGCCGCGCTGATAACCAGCAGGATGATGGCGCTGGGGCTCGTGGAGGGCATCCAGAAGCACATAACCGGCAGCAAGGGCAGGAGGCTGGCCTACTTCCTCACCCCCAAGGGGATGGAGGAGGCCTCCCGGATAAGGAAGGGCGCGGAATCCAACGGCGACGACGTCACCGGCATGTTCCTCAGGGGCGGCGTGGACGGATGCTCCGCGGAGGAGCTGTCCGCGCTGGACCCCGACGACAGGGACGTCCTGGGATGGCTGTGCCTGATGGAATCCGATGTCATGAGGACCGAGATCCCCTCCCGCGCCGCGCCCATCCTGAGGTTCGGGAGGCGCGGCGAGGTCCGGCTGATGCCCGAGACCAGGGAGGCCATGCTGGCGACCGCCTCTGAGGAGGACCTGGTGCGCTGGCACTGCATTGCGGCCGAATGGTTCGCCGACCGCAGGCCCCAGGACCCGGAGAGGCTCATCCACCTGGCTCTCGGCAGGAGGTCCATCGAGGCCTCCGGGCTGGTGATGGAGCAGAGGTGCCGGATCCTGGACTCCCCGGACATCGTCCACCTGAGGGCGCTGAAGGAGGTCTGCAGGGTGTCGAAGGACCCGCGCGTCCATGAGACCGCGGTGATGCTGGCACTGTCCCTCCGCGATATGGCCTCGGCCCGCGAGGTCCTCTCCGGGGCGGCCTGCCTCAAAGGCGACGGGCTCAAGGCGATGAGGGCGGAGCTAGCGATAATGGAGGGCGACTGCGCCGAGGGGCTAAGATGCGCGGTGGACTCCTACAGCGGGGACCCCGAGAGCTCGCTCAGGCTGGCCCGCGGCTACCTGGTGTCGAGGATGCCCGAGAGCGCCCTGCCCTTCATCCGCCACGCCGTGAGGGCGATGTTCAGGAGCGGGTGCCTTTTCGGGCTGGACGAGGCCTACAGGCTGGAATCGCTGGCGCTGATGAGGATCGGCGACTGCGGGAGGGCCCTGGACAGCCTGGACCTGGCCCTGGAGGCCTGCACGGACGGCATCCGCGCGGAATGCATCGAGCGGATGCGCGCGGAGCTCGCCAGGATCGCGGCCTCGGAGGACGGGGTTCGCCCTGAGGGTGTCCAGATCGGATATGTACAGATCCCTGATGTCCTTTATGTCCCATTTGAGCATGGCCAGCCTCTCGAAGCCGAATCCCCATGCCAGGACCGGCACGTCGATGCCGAAGGGGGCCACGACCTCGGGCCTGAATATGCCCGCCCCTCCGAGCTCCATCCACTTGCCGTGGAAGAAGACCTCGAGCTCCAGCGAGGGCTCCGTGTACGGGAAGTACGCGGGCCTGATGCGGATCTTGTCGAAGCCCATCCTGGCGTAGAACTCGCGGATGATGGAGATGAGCATGTCGAAGTTGGCGTTCTCGTCGATGACGATGCCCTCGATCTGGGTGAACTCCGGCAGGTGGGTGGAGTCGATGGACTCCTTCCTGAAGATCCTGGAGATGGAGAACGCCTTCCTGGGGGCGTCGGGGTGCTCGGCGATGTACTTGATGGAGCTGACGGTGCTGTGGGTCCTCAGGAGCGCGGCCTCGGCCCTCTCCCTGGACCACTCGCCGCCCCAGCCGGTGGAGCCGGTGTCCCCTCCGTTCTCGTGGATCGCCCTGATCTGGGCCACCAGGGCCTCGTCGTCGATGTGGATGGAGGCGGGGTGCTCCAGGTAGAACGTGTCCTGGAGGTCCCTGGCGGGGTGGTCCTGGGGGGTGTAGAGGACGTCCATGTTCCAGAAAGCGGGCTGGACGTACTCGGAGGACATCTCGGTGAATCCCATGTCGGTGAACAGCCTGCGGACCTGGGCCCCGAGCCTGGTGAGGGGGTGCCTCTTCGCGGGGTAGACGGCGGGGGCGAAGGTCTGGATGTCGTACTTCCTGAACTCCGCGTCCTTCCACTCGCCGCTCTGGATGATGCGGTCGGTGATCTCGGTGATCTGCTTCTTGAGCTCGATGCCGGATGCCGCGGCCTCCTTCCCGAGGTCGGTGAGAGTGACGGTGCGGGTGGTGACGACCTTCTCCTGGATCATGCCCTGGCGGCCCTTGAGGTCCTTGATGACGGCCTTGTCGGCCTCGGCCTCGGGGACGTCGCCGGCTGCCATCCTCTTGAGGAGGGCCTCGTCGGGCATCTCCTTGGACAGCATGGCCTTTCCGTTGTCGGTCAGGACCAGGACGTTGGAGTCCCCGTCCCTGACGATGTCGGCCAGCTTCTTCCTCTTGAGCCATCCGACGGCGATCTTGTCGCCGCCCTGCATGGCCTCGGCGAGGTCGGACATGGGCATCCTGCCGCCCGCCCCGTCGATGAGCTTGATGGCGATCCTCTCCGGGAGCCCCTGCTCCACGGCGGACCTCTCCTCGAGGGAGTAGAACTTCTCCACGGTCTCGGAGATCGCGGCCAGCCCCTTGGACTCCAACCACGATGCGGCGCCCATGACCTCCAGCTCGATGTCGAAGTCACCCGCCGCTATGAGGTCGGCGGGGCTTGCGCTCCCGCCCCTGGCGTCCAGCGCCAGAAGCAGTCTCTTCTCGTTGTAGCTGAGTCCTTCCATTATTGAAGCGTCCACCATGGGATCACCATTCGAAACCGTCGTAGGTCATATCGCCGACCACGTCGCGCGCCTTCTCCCTCTTGTCCTGGTGCTCCTCGAGGAAGACGTTGATCCTCTCGGTGAGGCACATCTTGCACTCCCCGCAGAGGATGGATCCGGAGCGGCACTTCTCCGCCAGCTCGTTGAGCCTGGCATCGTCGTGCTCGAACATGTAGTAGAAATACTTGAAGACGGCGCAGACCTCGGGATTGCCGCCCTTCTCCCTCTGCTCCTCGACGGAGACGCATCCGCCGGTGAACGCCCTGCCCACCTTCTTCTTCACCTGCTTGGGGGTGTCGGTGGTGTAGATCGTGGCGTTCTCGTCGGAGGACGACATCTTGTCGCCGCCGTTGAGGCCGGGCATCATCTTGCAGCAGACGAGGGCGGGCTTGGGGTACCCCAGGCCGGGGGCCACGTCCCTGGTGACCCTGAAGTGCGGGTCCTGGTCTATGCCGCAGGGGATCAGGACGGGCACCTGCCTCCCGGCGTCGATGGTCGGGAGGAACGCGGGCACGGCCTGCATCGTCGTGTAGAATATGGAGCCGATGTTCGTGGAGTTGTCGAACCCGAACACGGCCTTAGCCGTGGAGAAGGTGACCTTCTTCGCGACGCGGAGCGCCACGGGGTACATCTTCTGCACGTTCTTCGTGTTGAGGATTATCCTCGTCTTCTTGGGGTCGAAGCCCAGGGCGACGATGTCCAGGGCGTTCTCGTAGGCCATGGACGTCGTGTCCTCGAGGGTCATGTCCTTGAAGAGGAACTTCTCGTCGTCTGTGAGCTGGAACAGCAGGTCGGCGCCGAAGGTGTCCTGGATCCACTTGGTGAACATCCAGGGCATCATGTGGCCCAGGTGGGTGTTCCCGGAGGGGCCCCTGCCGGTATAGAGGCAGAACTTGTTGCCCTTGTCGTAGCCGTCGAGGATCTGGACCAGGTCCCTGTGGGTGTAGAATATCCCGCGCCTGATCATGGGGTGCACGTCCCCGTACCTCTCCAATCTGGCTATGAGGGCGTCGTCTATCGGCGTGGTGCCGAACGACCTCTGGAGCGCATCGTAGTCGATGTCCCCCGTGACCTCCCATGGCGTGACCTTGAACTCCTCGGGCATGTGCTCTACCTCGTTGCGGGTAGGCGCGATATATTATAAACCTTAGCGGGCGCGACGGCGCGCATATAGGTAAGTAATATATCGCCCAAGTGGATGCATCGGTCATGACACTCAGGGTTAGGGATCTCATGACCACGGACGTGGTCACTCTGCAGCCGACGGACACCATCAAGACCGCGGCCATCAAGTTCGCGGTCGACAACATCTCCGGTGCTCCGGTCGTCGACAACCGCAACCACCTTCTCGGCATAGTGAGCCAGAACGACATCCTGAGGACCCTCCTGAAGTACCAGGACCTGCTCGACAAGGACAACCCCGAGGGGCTGTCCATCCTGAAGCACTCCCTGGACAGCGGCGAGGGCGGCGACAGGATCGTCAAGGCCGTCGACGAGATATCCGACATGGAGATCTCCACGATCATGACCTACTCCGCCCTGACGACCTCCGCGGACGCCCCCATCCTGGACGTCCTGAGGGCCATGATCACCATGGACGTCAACAGGGTCCCCGTGATCGAGAAGGGCGTCCTCATCGGGATCATCTCCAGGGGCGACATCACCTTCGCGCTCTACAAGAGAAAGGCCTGACCATGCTGGAAGCCCATGTGCTCGCCAGCGGCAGCGACGGCAACTGCTGCGTGATAGAGTGCGACGGCGAGGCGGTGATGATCGACTGCGGCCTCAGCTGCAGGAGGATCATGTCGCTGATGGACCAGGCCGGCGTGGACTCGTCGATGATAAAGGCCATACTCGTAACTCATGAGCACGGCGACCACATCAGCGGGGCCCAGGCCACCGCCAGGAAGCTGGACGTCCCGATAATGACCAACCTGGCCACCTTCGAGGCCAGCGGGTTCTCCAATGTGAAGTACGTGCCGGTGGACCCGTCGAAGTCCTTCGAGGTCGGGTCCATGAAGGTCACACCCCTGCCGACGTCCCACGACGCCGTGGACCCCCACTGCTACTTCACCGAGACCGACCAGGGGAACGTGGTCATCGCCACCGACACGGGGAAGATGAACTTCCAGATCGCCCATGCCATATCCCTATCCGACATAGCCATCGTGGAGTCCAACTACGACATACAGATGCTCCGCGACGGCCCCTACCCCCTGATCCTGCAGAAGAGGATACGCGGGGATTACGGCCACATGTCCAACGTGGACTGCGCCAGGACCCTGAGGGACCACATGAAGCCAGGGGCGACCGTGTTCCTGGCGCATCTTTCCAAGAACAACAACCTGCCCGACGTCGCGCGCCAGACGGTCTCCGACATCTCCGGCATTGACCGCCGGAAGATAGACTGCATGGAGTTCCAGTGCGACATCAGGACGCTGAAGAAGCGAGCGCGCCCTCTCACGGCGCCGGCCTGACGACGACGGCCTTCTCCATCCTCACCAGGGCGTCCGCCATGACCTTCGGCATGGTGATCACGTCCTCCTTGGACAGCTCGTAGTCCCTCTCGGGGCCCACGAACGCCGGCAGGTCCTCCAGGACCCTCAGCAGGACCATGGTCTCCATGTCGTCCTCCGTAGGCTCCGGCACCGGCTTGGGCGCCTCCTGCATCCCGGCCATGAAGACCGCGTCGGAATCGTCCGGGAAGTCCCCGGGCATGTCGGCCGGGTCGTCGAACGGCTCGAAGTCGTCGACGGGCTCCTCCTCCGGGATCTCCGCGGGCTCGGGGGCCGGCTTGGGCTCCTCGGGGGCGGGAGCGTGCCTGGTGACGACCGCCGGCTCCTCCGGGACCGCCGCGGGCGCGGGCTCCTCGGCGGGCTCCACGTCCAGGCGGGTGTCGGTGTAGGGGCGCCTGCCCCTCAGGACGTCCACCGTGGCGGCGTGCTCCGCGAAGATCGCCGACAGCCTGTCGTAGAAATCCTTCTCCTCGGGGGTCAGGGCATCCAGGGCGTTCCCGGCGCCGGTCACGGTCCTGAGGGCCATCTTGCTGATCTTCATGGACCTGAGGCCGATGACCTCCTTCACGAGGGTGTCCGCCTTCTTGCGGCGGGAGTTGGCCCCCTCGCACATCAGCGACTCGGAGTCCTTCCTGAGCTCCCTCTCGTAGTCGTCCCTGAGGCGGTTCAGGAGCTCGGCCATGGCCTTGAACAGGTCCGGCCTGGTCTTCGACAACGCCCCGCCCTTCATCTCGACCCTGTAGAGCTCTGACAGCTCCTCGAAGGTCATAGGCTCGTAGACGGGGCTCATGCTCCACCCATGCTCTGGCGCGTAGATAACCTTTCGGTATCGCGCGAGCGCGTCCTCGGACATGAGGTATGCCAGGCGCGCCCCCCTGTACTGGTTGGCCAGGTCTATCGGGTAAGCGCCGCAGATGAAGGCGACCCCGGCGTAGCTGCCGTTGTCCCAGCGCCCGCCGGACGTCATGGAGTTGGTGCCGCCGGCGGAGCTGTTAACGATGTCCCCGGGGAACCCCGGGTCGGAGTAGGCGGCGGCGTTGGCGTTGGATGCCGTCGGGGTGTCCCAGGTGGCCGATCCGGCGGATGCGGAGGCGATGACGCGGTGGGGATCGCCCCCTTTGAAGATGTCGGCCCATGGCTGGCCGGCGGAGGGCTGGGGCCTGGATTCGATGAGCGGTTCGCCCCCCAGGAAATTGCCGGCGTACAGCGCCATGGTGTCCGCGGAGTCCCCGGCCACGTAGGCGTCGCCCAGGAAGGTGTTCATGGACCCCCAGAAGTTCTCTATGAACAGCTTGGACGAGACGCTCCCGTCCTCGGTGGAGACCCGTCCCGACGCGGAGACCGTGGAGGCCGCGTTCCCGATGAACCCGACGGCATCGGTGCTCCCGGTGACCGCGGGCGAGTCGTTTTCCCCCGTGTACCCGGCGCCGACCATGACCTGGGCGTTCTTGGTCCCCATCACAGTGTAGGCCATTATCTTGCAGAGGGTCCACTGGTAGAAGTTCCACTGCTGGTAATCGGATTCGAGCCCGTCGCCGGATGCGGGGATCAGCGCGTCGGCGAGGCCCTTGAACCCATCGACGTTCAGGCCGGAGGCCGGGACCCTCCCGCTCTGGGACACCATCGTCCCGGAGACGATGTCGCCCTCTGAGGTGGCATACGATTCGTAGACCCCGATCCCGAGGTACGGGTAGACGCTGGACTCGAAGTCGGCCACCCCGCTGACCGTGCTGGCGGAATGGGCGTACGCCACCATGCCGGTCACCTTGGCGTGACCGGCGGGGGCGTAGGACGGCTGCGACGAGGCATAGAGGACGTTGTACTCCGTTCCCTCCACCAGGTTCCCGACGGTCCTGTCGGCCACGACCGTCTCGGAGACCCAGTACACGGTGGGGACCACCAGCATGACGTTGTACAGGGTCGTGTCGAACTCGTGCCCGGCAAGGGTCTCGCGCAGGTTGCCGGGGTCGAGGATGTACGCGACGCATCCCGCGGATTCGCTCATCCTCCCCTCCGCCCCGTCGTCCGCATCGTACGCGGGGCAGTCGTCCACCAGGTTGATCGCGGCGTAGAACGCCCCGAACGGGCCCCTGCCGGTCTCCCCGTCGAACCCCCAGAAGCTGCTGATCCCATCGGGACCGATGGAGGAACGGTACTGTTGACTCATCGCGGTGCGCTTGCCTCCTTCCGTATGGGACTCGTACACGTCCACTATGTTGAGGTTCTCATGGTCGGTGTATATGGCGTAGAGGTAGCCATCGGCATCCGATCCTCCATCGGCCGTCAGGACGACCGCGGCGGCCAATACGGCCGCGGCGGCCAACACCGCGGCTACGGGCAGGGCCTTCATGCCGACAACATTCGCAGGCTATTATTACCGTCTTGCGGAGACACGTTTATCCGTCCGTCCCCCCATGGCGACGCCATGGACATAGAGGACGTCTCCCGCGAGAGGGCCGGCAACCTGGAGGTCGATGTTCTGGTATCCCCCAGGTCCAGCAGGTCCGGCCCGGAGGGCTACGACGAGTGGAGGAAGCGCCTGATCCTCAGGGTCAAGGCGCCGCCGCTCGACGGCAGGGCCAACCAGGAGGTGGAGGAGACGTTCAAGGGGATCACCGGATTCAAATGCCAGGTGACGTCCGGGCAGCTCAACCGCCAGAAGACCGTGACGGTCTACGGCGACCCGGCGAGGGCCAGGGAGGCCCTGAGGGAGGCTGCGGATGGACGCCGCCGAGAGGCTGGAATGGTTCGACTCCGTGATCGAGGACCTGGACCAGCTGGCGCTCACCCACATCCTCCTCGTGGAGGGGAAGAACGATGTGCTGGCGCTGCACGAGCTGGGGGTGGAGGCTGACATGTTCTGCGTCCAGAGCGGCGGAGGCCCCGTGAGGGCGTCCGAGTACGCCTGGGAGAAGGGCAGGCCGGCGGTGATCCTCACGGACTGGGACCGCAGGGGCGATTCACTGGCCGACGACCTGAGGAGGAACCTGTCGTCATTGTGCGTGAGGTACGACGATTCCATCAGGGACCGCCTGGCGAGGGTCTGCGGCCCGTTCTGCAGGGACGTCGAGAGCCTGCACCTGATACGCAGGATGCTGGAAAGGGAAGTCGGAAGGCTTCGACCACATTGACGGCATCATACCGAGTTTCTCCGAATCGTTATACTGATAGAGAATCGGGATTCGCATATGCCAATCTATCCTCAATCAATTGCTATAGCTAAACTGAGTCTTAAAACGACAAATCCTATTGCAGGCGATTGCCAGGGTGGAAGTCCGGCACGTAAGGACTTCCGCGCCTTGCGAGCTGGGTTTCTGGCCCTCGCAGGAGGTGATCAAATCACTGAAAAGACGAGGACCGGGGCTTATGGCTTGCCGGCTTGGCCCTGGTCCTCGAAGCAATTCGGCTTTTGGTCGAGTTGCTGAGACGAAAACCCCTTACCTCTCCCTCGGGAGAGAGTTCAAGGCTCCGTATCCTCCATCAACGAACTTGGGATAAAAGCATTCCCCCAGTCTTCCCGCACCCGCAACGGCCATGGATAAACCTAATACGGAATCCCCCGATACATCCCCGATGGAAGGCGCTCTCATCGTTCTAGAGGGTATCGACGGCACGGGGAAGACCACGCTGTCGAAGAGGCTGTGCCAGGAGCTCGAGTCCAGGGGCAGGTCCGTGGTGCTCACCGCGGAGCCCACCCATGAGGGGATCGGCGCGTTCATAAGGAGCGGCGCGGCCGGCGACATATCCCAGTCCACCGAGGCGCTGCTGTTCAGCGCCGACAGGAACGACCACACCGAGAGGATGATGCGGTGGGTGTCCGAGGGGAAGGTGGTGATATGCGACAGGTACTTCGCATCCACCGTCGCCTACCAGTCCGCGTCCCTCGAGGGCACCAGGGCCGACACGGAATGGCTGCTGTCCATCAATTCCGATTTCATACAGAGGGCCGACATCACCATCCTGCTGGACCTGGACCCCGAGACGAGCATGTCCAGGGTCGGGACCAGGGGCGAGGAGGGGAGCAAGTTCGAGCGCTCCGACTTCCTCTCGCAGGTGAGGGCCGGGTACCTGGACCTGGCAGACAGGTTCGGATTCGAAGTGGTGGACGCGTCCGCGTCCGCCGATGAGGTCTACGCCAGGGTGCTGGCGATGATAGAGGAGGTTATCCGATGCATCCGTCAGAGGAGATATTCTGCGAGAAGAGCAAGAGGCTCAGGGGGAAGACCATCGTCATGGGCATCACCGGCAGCATAGCCGCCACGGAGTGCTTCGCGACCATCAGGGAGCTGGTGCGCCACGGCGCCACGGTGAAAACCGTGGTCTCGGAGGCGGCGCTTAAGCTGGTGACGGCGGACGCGCTGGAGTTCGCCAGCGGGTACCCGCCGGTGACGGAGCTCACCGGGAGGACCGAGCACATCGACCTCGTCGGCTCCGAGGTGTCCGCGGACCTGTTCCTCATCTATCCCGCGACGGCCAACACCATCTCCAAGATCGCCTGCGGCATCGACGACACGCCCGTGACGTCCATGGCCACCGTGGCCATCGGCACCGGGATCCCAGTGGCCATCGCCCCCGCGATGCACGAGTCCATGTACAGGAACCCCGCCGTGAAGGAGAACATCGAGAGGCTGAGGTCATGGGGCATCCAGTTCATCGGCCCCCGCACCGATGGCGTGAGGGCGAAGGTGGCATCCAGGGACGAGGTCGTCGCCTGGGCGTTCAGGATGCTCTCCAGGAACTACCTGTCCGGCAAGAGGATCCTAGTCATCGGCGGGAGGAGCGAGGAGCCCATCGACTCCATGAGGATCATCACCAACCGCTCCACCGGCCTGATGGCCGCCGAGCTCGCCACGAGGGCGTTCGAGAGGGGCGCCGACGTGGAGCTCTGGATGGGCGGGGCCAGCGTGCCGCTGCCCGATTACATACCGACGAAGAGGTTCGCCAGGGTCTCCGACCTGGTGTCCATGATAGACTCCATAGACCACGACGCCGTCATAATGCCGGCGGCGCTGGCCGACTTCGCGCCCGGGTCCGCGGCGGAGGGGAAGATCCCCAGCGACAAGGGGTTCAACCTGGGCCTGGAGCCCGTCCCCAAGGTGCTGCCGATGATCCGCTCCAAGTGCAGGACGGTCATCGGCTTCAAGGCGGAGTCAGGGCTGTCCAGGGACGACCTAGTCAAGAGGGCGGAGTCCCGCATGCAGGCCTACGGCCTGTCCGCGGTGGTCGCCAACGACCTCGACGTCGTCGGGATGAGGACTTCCTCCGCCGTGCTGGTCACCCCGGACGGCACCACCGACATCTCCGGCACCAAGGCCGAGGTGTCCGATGCGATCCTGGACCTGGTGCTGAGGCTGCTATGACCCTCCGCGCGTTCTGCCCCGGGCACGTCACGTGCTTCTTCTCCCCCGGCAGGAGGGAGGACCCCCTGGAATCCGGCTCCAGGGGCGTGGGGTTCCTCATGGACTCCGGTTCGACCGCCGAGGTGTCGGAGAGGCCCGATTCCAGGATCGAGATAACGCTGAACGGTGAGCCCTCGGAGGCCTGCGTGACCAGGTTCGCCTGCGGGCTCCTGGCCCCCGGGAGGGGCTTCGACATCGCCATAGAGAACCCGCTGCCCCTGGGGCAGGGGTTCGGAACCAGCGCCTCCGGGACCGTGGCCGCGATGATGTGCATCGCATCCATCATAGGTGCTTCGGATGATGATGCCCTCAGGGTATCCCATATATCCGAGGTCGTCAACGGAGGGGGCCTGGGGGACGTCTGCGGGATGATCCCCGGCTCCGGGTTCTCCGTCAGGGAGACGGCGGGGTTCCCTCCCCACGGGAAGTGCTCCCCGCTGGATCTGGCGCATGGGAGGCTCACCGTCGCCGTGGTGGGTCCGCCCATAAGCACGGCATCGGTCATCAACGGCTCCACGGTCCAGCTGATCTCGGATGTCGGCGCCGGCTGCATCGACCGCTTCATGGGTAATCCGACCATGGCGATGCTGTTCGCCTGCTCCAACCAGTTCTCCGCGGCCGCGGGGCTGGAGGGGCCGCATGTGAAGAGGGCGGCGAGGCTCCTGTCGTTCAGGAGATACAACTGGGGCATGTGCATGCTCGGCAACAGCATCTTCACGGATGCCCCGGAGGACGTGGTCCACGATATTGCCGGCCCCGACGCCTTCGTCATGAGCGTGGAGCCCGGATGCAGGCCCCGCGGAATGCTGTGAGACGGCAGAATTCCCTTCGAGCCGTTATTCTCTCATTGATCTCCATCCGATAATGCAGGATGGTGGCAGACGACCATCAGCATTACATCGTCCGCGGACCGCTGAGGCGTGATGGGTCCTCATATCCGGAAGCCCTATCACTAGGAACGCCAGGGTGGAAGTCCGGCGCGCAAGGACTTCCATGCCATGCGGACCGGCTTCGGATCCTTAGCAGGAGGTGATCTCGATCGCCGATGATAACAAGGACCAGGGCTAGTGTCTTGCAAAGCTCGCCCTGGTCCTCGAAGCGATTCGGCTGTTCGTCGAATTGCTGAGGTAAACCCCTTACCGCTCCTTCGGGAGCGGGTCCGAGTTCTGATATGAGGATTGCCGAGGATGTAGATAAACGCATTGCGATACACCTCTGCCAGGTATATGCATCGGAGAATGAGGCCCGAGTGATGCTGCCAGAATGCGAAATCGCGGTCCAGCCACCATTCACGTGAATTTCCATCTGATTATGCATGGTACTCTCAAGCATCCGTCATCATTCTATTGTCCGTGGACCGCTGAGACGTAATAGGCGTTCATATCCGGAAGCCCTATCACTAGGAACGCCAGGGTGGAAGTCCGGTGCGCAAGGACTTCCATGCCGTGCGGACCGGACTTCGGATCCTTGGTAGGAGGTGATCTCGATCGCCGATGAAAACAAGGACCAGGGCCACAGTCTCACCAAGATTGCCCTGGTCCTCGAAGCAATCCGGCTATTAGCCGAGTTGCTAAGATGAAAACCCATTACCGCTCCTTCGGGAGCGGGTCCGAGTTCTGATATGAGGATTGCCGAGGATGTAGATAAACGCGTTGCGGTGCCGAACACCCCTTCCGAAACGGATGCATCCGCAATTGGATTACACGTCCAACATCCTTTATATAGCGATAACGGGGTGTTTCTCAACGGGCCTCGGCCCGGGAGATATCACCATGGAAACGATAGACAGGTTCTGGGGGGACTACTTCTTCCTCCACAAATGGTACCCCATCGGGGTGAAGATCGACGGGATGACCTTCCTCAGCAGCGAGGCCGCCTACCAGTCGCGCAGGTGCGCCGACCCCGAGGACGGCAGGCGCTTCGCCGGCCTGGACCCGGCTAGGGTCAGGGTGTATGCGGATTAGATGATAGCCAAGCCCGGCTGGGAGGAGATCAGGATCGGCCAGATGGAGGAGATCCAGATGGCCAAGTTCACCCAGTATCCGGAGCTCGGAGCCAAGCTCATAGCCACCGGCGATGCGGAGCTGATATACAGCAACGAATGCGGCGACGAGTACTGGGGCGTCTTCCAGGGCAAGGGGGAGAACAACCTCGGGAAGGTCCTGATGAGGGTGCGCGAGAGGCTCGCCGCGGAAGCACGATCTTAGGGTGATGCTGCGCGATCATGTCTTGACTGCGACTATCCCGAACATGCGGTCGTCATCGAACTCTGCGACCGCCTCCATCCCATTCTCCTCGATCATGGCCCTGAGATGGGGCATGTCGGGGAGATGGTCCTCCCGTATCGCCTCGCCGCCGGTCTCGTGCACCCTGTTGATGTGGTCCCTCGAGCAACCGTGCGATATCATCAGCTTCCCGCCTTTGGGCAGCATGGAGGCGAGGTGCGCTATGGCCCCCGGCTTATCCTCGAAATGGGGGAAGCACGAGTAGCAGACGATGACATCGAACGTCCTTCCAGGGGAGTATTCGTAGACGTCGGATACGACGTACTCGATCCCGAACTCCTCCGCCGGATACTTCGATTCGGCGACCTTCAGCATGTTTGGGGAGAAATCGACCGCCGTTACCGGTCCATCCGTCCTCTCCCTGTAGAACGGGAGCATCACCCCGGTCCCCGTCCCCACATCGAGGATCGACTCGTGACCCTCGAGCCCAAGGGAATCCGCCAGGAACCTGACCACATCCAAGTCGTGGACCGACATCTCATCCCAGTGGTGGGCATTCTCATCGAAAAAATCCCTTTCCTTCTCATTCATCTCCTTGGCCTCCTACCATGGGAACCACCATCCTACACCCGCGCACGCTCTCCACCAGCGCATCCATCCCGTAGACGTCCTTGATCGAGCCGCTGTTGACGACCTCCGGCCCCCCTGCATACGCTATCCTCCCTTCCTTCATCATGATGAAAGTGTCGGAGAACCGGAGTGCCAGATTGATGTCGTGGATTACCATGACCACCGCGATGCCGTTGGCCTTGGCGACCCTCCTTATGACGTCGAGGGACTCGTACTGGTTCTTGAGGTCGAGGTTGTTCGTGGGCTCGTCAAGGAGCAGCAGCGACGGCTCCTGGGCAATGGACCTCGCGATGTGCACGAGCTGCCGCTGGCCGCCGCTGATCTCGTCCATGTACTCCATGGCGATGTCCCCTATGCCCATCAGGTCTATGATGCGCTCCGTGATCACCAGGTCCTTTGCCGTGGCGTCCATCGTTATGTAGGGCTTCCTCCCCAGCAGCACGGATTCGAAAACCCTCATCCTGCTCCCCGCGCTCTCCTGGGTCACATAGGCTATGCGGGACGCCCTCTCCCTGGAGGACATGGAGCGCACGTCCTCCCCGTCCACGAGCAGGGTCCCCTCGTAATCCCTCAGTATAGCGTCTATGCACTTGACGAGGGTGGATTTGCCGACCCCGTTGGGTCCCATCACAGATGCGATCTCCCCCGGGCCCACGTTCAGGGACACATCGTCCAGTATCTTCGAAGAGCGGTACGCGAACGATACCCCGCCCACCTCCAGTATCATGACCTGTACCTCCTTATGAGGAGGTAGATGAACAGCGGGCCGCCAATCATCGAAGTTATTATCCCGACCGGGAGGACCTCGTCGCCCAGGATGTACATGCCTATCTGGTCCGAGACGACAATCACCAGCGCCCCGATGACCATGGCCGCGGGAATCAGGTAGCGGTGGTCCCCGCCCACTATCATCCTGGCTATGTGCGGGCCCAGTAGGCCGATGAAGGCGATAATCCCGAAGAACGACACTATGACGGCGCACAGGAGCGAGGACAGGATAAGCCCGACTATGCGCTCCAGCTCAGTGTTCACGCCCAGGGATTTGGCCGTGTCCTCGCCGGCCTCCATGGCATTGTAGTCCCACCTGCGATAGATGAAGTACACGGTAATCGGCAGAAGCGCCGCGAAGATGAACAGGTTCCACGACCATGTGGCCTTGCCCAGGTCGCCGAACATCCATGAGACGATGTTGCCGAGCTGGGAGTCGGTGGCCACATATTGCGTGAACGATAGTAGGGCGGAGAATATGGCGCTGATCGCGATCCCCGCCAGCACCATGGTCTCCGCAGAGACCTTGGTGAACTTCGTCAGGAGCATGATCATGCCCGTGGCGATCATGCTGAACACGAAGGCCAGAAGCGTGGTGACGTATGGGTTGTTGATGTATATCGCCGAAGTTGCCATGGACCCCGTCCCGACGAACACGATACTGAACGCCGCGCCGAAAGCGGCGGCGTTGGAGAGCCCGAGGGTGTAGGGGGATGCCAGGGGGTTCCTGAGGATACACTGCATCACGACTCCGCACACGGCGAGGCCGGCGCCCGCCAATATCCCGCCCACCAGGCGGACCACCCTTATGTTCCAGACTATCCTCCCCTCGCGGGAGGTCGCGTCCAAAGTGAATATCTTCTCGAGGACGTCGAGGAACGGTATGTCGATGGGCCCGAAGCACGGGACCACCAGGAAAAGCGCCAGTAAAACGAGCAGGAGGATCGCCAGCACGGCCCTCCTGCTCTTGAAAAAGCCCTTGTATGATTCGGGGACCCCTTCATCCTCGTAGTCGTATAGATGCTCGGGGTCCGTCATGTCCGATCACTCAGATGACCTGTTTGGCGGGGGCCTTCTGGACCGATATCAGGTCCTGGTAGTCGAAGGCGTCCCCGTAGAGGAGATGGAGCACCTCGTCGGCCTTGTCCTCGAAGGTCCAGCTGTATGCGGAGCCATTGACGGTCTTGGCGACGTAGAGGCAGTTCAGGAGCACGGCGTCGAACTGCGTCCCCCACATCTTGTAGGTGAAGACGCTGTAGATCTCGTCGTTCTCGATGGCGTCGTTGTCGAGGCCCTGATCGGCCATGAATCCCAGCATATGGTCGATGGTGCCCTGGAGGTTGCTGTTGTCGATGAAGATGATGTCGATCTGCTTCCCCATGACGGTCTCGATGTCCGTCACGTAGGGCTGCTTCCCCACGCCGGCGCTGGAGGACGGCATCACGTTCTTCACGCCGGAGTAGATGAAGGGCAGCCAGTCGCCGGAGACCTTGAGGAAGTTTCCCTGGCCGTAGAACATCATCCCGCAGGTGTAGCCCTTGATGCTGGGCGCACTGGCGGATTTGATGTCGTCTATGATGGATTTTATGCCGCTGTTGATCTCCTTGGCCCTCTTCTTCTCGTCGAAGAGCGTTCCGAGCTTCGTGATCTGGTCAAACCATGCCTCGTCCCCGAATTCGAGGTCGGCGTTGATGGCGAAGACCGGGATCCCGGTCTGCTGCTGCAGGTTGTTTAGCTCCGATACGTCGGTGGTGGATGTGATGATGATGGAGGGGTCCAGCGCGATTATCTCCTCGACCTTGGCCCTGTCGACCTTGGCGAGGGAGGAGAACTTGTCCTTGAACGCCTGGGTGTACGGCTTGTTGGGATTGAGGGCGTCGTCCTTGTCGATGGCCTTCACCTTGTCGAGGGCATCGAAGTACGATACCAGCTCGAGGGAGCAGCAGTTGATGGCGAGGACGGAGTCTACATCCTTCGGGATAGTGACCTGCCTCCCGCGCATGTCCTCGATGTCTTTGGGTCCGCCTTTCTCGCCGGACAGGGCGACGGCAGCCGCGATGGCGGCTATCGCCACTACGGCGACGACGGCGCATACGATCAATGTCTTCTTTTCCATTGAATCACCGTATTACGAATTTGGAAAAAGTGTTATTGATATAAAAGCGTTGGTTGATTCCGAACAAATTTTACGATGCGGGATGCACCGCCACGCCCTCGTGGCGGCTATGCCAACGGGTTCCGGGAAGACCTGCGGAGATCGGCCTGCTGCTGGAGCGCATATCGAAGCGAGGCCTCAGTATGATATTTTGCACTGTTATAACAGTACAAAATCAAATCATATTTAAATAATGATATTCTATAACATATCATATGGATGAGATTCTCGTACCGCGGCCGACGTATCAGAGCCTCCTGATGAGGACGGCATCCTCCCCGATGATCAAGGTGCTGGTGGGAATGAGGCGCACCGGCAAGTCCACGCTGATGAGGCTGTTCATAAAGGACCTCCTGTCGTCCGGCGTCGATCCGTCCAGGATATACTACCGCAAGTTCGACGACGAGCTTGCGGAGGAGAGGCCCGACCTGCGCGGCATGATAGGCGATGTGAAGTCGAGGATCGAGGTAGGCAGGGGATCGTTCGTCCTACTGGACGAGATGCAGGACATCGAGGGGTGGGAACGCGCGGTCGAATCGTTCTACGAGGCGGGGGCCGACGTCTACATCACGGGGTCGAACGCCACCATGCTCTCCTCCCAGCTGGCCTCCGGCCTGTCCGGGAGATACGTGGAGATAGCGGTCTACCCCCTGACGTTCGCGGAGTTCGTGCAATTCAGGAGAAGCAGGGGGGATGCATCCGACGAGGAAGCCCTCATGAGGAGGTTCCAGCAGACGGGCTCGCTCCCGGCCGTCGCGTTGATGAACGAGGACGACACCGATCTGATAGAGATGATGCTCTCCGGCATATTCAGCACCGTGTTCGTGAAGGATGTCGTCCAGAGGAACGAGATCAGGAACAGCGCGAAGATCTACAACCTGAACCGCTTCATGATGCGCAACATAGGCGACAGGGTCTCCGTGAGGTCCGCGGCCGGATACCTCACCAGCACATCCTCCAAGACGAACCCGGAGACGGTGGACTCCTACATCGGCATGCTGGAGGCCGCCATGCTCTTCTACCGCGCCAAGAGGATGGATTCCGGGACCAAGGACTACCTGCGCACCAGCGAGAAGTTCTACAGCACCGACATCGGGATTAGGAACGCCCTGGTCCCGTCCCGCCCCGAGGACGTGGACGGGGTGATGGAGAACATCGTGTTCATGGAGCTGAAGAAGAGGTACGGGACGGTCTGCACCTACGATGTGAACGGCCGCGAGGTGGATTTCGCCGTCTGGACGCCCAGATACAAGGCCTATTACCAGGTATGCGCCGACATCACCTCGCCGGACACGCTGAAGAGGGAACTCGCGCCGCTCAGGGCCATCGACGACAACTATCCGAAGTTCATCATATGCAAGGGCAGGGCGATGCACGACGAGGTCGACGGGATCAGGATAGTGGATTACGACGGATGGGTCAAGGAGCCGTACCGACCGGAATGGACCGGGCGGGGTCATCGGGAAGATGATGTTCGACCGCTACTTCTACCTCCTGGGGCACCTGGGATCGAGGAGCAGGCGGGGATGGACGACGCGGAGATCGGCCTGCTGCTGGAGCGCGTATCGAAGCGAGGGTTCCGATCGAGCAGATGCCCCGCTGCCAAAGCACGGTACGGGAGACGCCACACAGAGGTTCCACTCGATCGGGAAACTCCGCATACAATTCAAACGAGGAAGAGAGGACTCCCCCTTAGGAGGGGGGATCCTTACTCGGCTCTTAGCCAAACAAGAATCCAGATCGATTGTGCTCATGTCCTTAACATCGAGTTCATCCACAGCATCAGGATTATCACCGAGACTACCTTCCATGTCCGTGAAGAACGCATGAGAGCATTGATGCCTCCCTCGTCTTTCGATGGTAGCCGAATTCCAGCTACTCCTGCGTTGTCCTGAGAGCTCGACTACCCTATCAGTAAACGTTACCTTCATCCATTGCGACCCATTCTCGGGGAGTTTGTCCTCGTTTTTGTTGCTGGTCATTACCTCGTTCTCGTCCCCTTTTCAACGTCCTGCTTCCACCCTTCCTGTGATGTCAACGCAATGGTCCGTGCCTCTTCTGAAAGTAGTAGTCCCAACTTTTTCATCTCCTTCCCACTCCAAGCCGTCAAAAGTTGGATGTCCTTCGAAGCTGGTCCCCACTTATAATCTGAAGCTGCGTGCATGATGAGGGACTTCTTCTCATCAAGCTCATCGAGTCCCATGAATAAACCGGCATACTGCGATCCGATATCAGAAAGGAGGATCGTCCTTATACCGATGACTGCCGTGTCGAATGTCCTTGTCATACGCCCCATCTCCTTGAATGAATCGTATAGAGTCTTCGGAACGGATACACTCACGGTCTTTCCCGGCCCGGTGAAATGAGAGTACTCTTCCTCAGCCCTTAATCTAAGTTGCCTCATATAATGAACCAGATAATGATTGAAATCAGTAGGAAACAGGTTTGGTTCTCTCATCGGGGTGAAAACTGTCTTGCACAATAGAATGAACATTCTCATGTTGGACCTTACGTAATCGCTCAGATCAGTATAACACCCTGAATCCTCAATTATCCTCATAACCTTGGCATGATAATCGGAAGGACCCGTGATTCTAACTTTTGAGTTCTTGACCATAGCACATTCCTAATCAGTTTGGTATTTAAACAACCTCTGATTTTTACGGCGATGCATCCCTGGGATGCCTGCTAACAACACCCAATAACGTTCCCCGCATACTACGTCCGGGAACATTGCGCCCGGCTCTCATGCCGAACCTGTTCCCAGGAAATAAATATGTAGCAATATAAGAAAAGGCAAAACAATGGAACAACATACAAGAATTCGAAAACAAGCGGCAGATCTACCAGAAACAACAGACAGAAGAATGAAAAACCGGCCCGCGTGTACAACAGAGACTCGAAAGGGCGGTTCGTCAAGAAGGATGTCTCTGCCTCCGAGACCAGAGCGTACAGGAACAATCCCGAGAGCCAGAAAGCCCTAGATAGACTGAACTTCAAAGGGGCGAGCACAAAAGAGAAGGAAAAAATCGTAACCATTCTCTGCGATTCCTTCGCTCCGAAAGAACTTGATGTGATGACCAGCGGCCCAAGGAGGCACGACATAGAAGTGGTAGACTTCATACCTGATGAAAACGGTGAAGATTCCGGAGACTCGGGCGCGTACGACCCAGCTCATAATACCTTATTCTACACACATGACAACATCGACCCGCTAACCGTGACGCATGAAGCAGTGCACGAGGCAAGAGCTACAGATTTTAACAGGAAGAGAGGGATAACTAAATCAAGAAGCAAAATAGGTTTAGATCCCGACAACAGTGCCGTAGAAGAGGCTTGCACGACCGCAGAGACCATAGCGAGAATGAGTCCATACGATGAAGATGTGGATACCTCGTACTACAGGGAACTAACCAGTAGCGAGCGGAAAGCCCGCAGGATGATGGATGAGGACAGAAAATTGTTCATCGGCGATGAGGACTTCAGAGATGCCAAAATACGCGACAGAGCGGTCGAGTCTGTGCGCAAAAACTTCAACAGATCAAACATATCGGAATACAGGACGGATGACGGCAGGACCGTGAAGCAATTCCTGTATGACCACGGTGACAACGATGGCGAATGATGAGAAGAGGAAGCCGACCGCAGCGGAGCAGGAGGAGGCATTCAAAGCGTATCTGACCTTCCGCGGAAAATTCAAGGGCGCGGTCCTGGCGCTGTACCGCGTTCGCCTCCAGAGGTACGCGGGCCTGAGCTATGTGGAGGCGAACGTCCAGAGCCTCTGGAGAAGCGGCATCAAAACCAAATCGATCGCAGAGAAGGCGGACCGCACCGAAAAGGGCGTCTGGAGGATCAATGCAAGGGCCGAGATGAAGATTGAGGAATCCGGCTACAGGGTAGACGGGGACCTGCTCACATGGCTGAGCCAGAATTCATCGTACTTCACGTACACCCCCCGGCGGGACCCTCTCTTCGGCAACATCAGCGAACCATACTGCAGATACAGCAGATAGGAGACCGCCGTCTGCGACGTCTACGTTCCCCCGCAGAAAATGGAATATCCTGAGAGCCTCCGCCGCATCGAGAGGGAAACGGTCATGTCCTACGCGATAACCGCAATCCAAAGCAGGTTCGGCATCGAGTACGGCCGGGCCATAGGCCTCCTCTGCCACCTTGGGTACGAGGCGGAACTGAGAGGGGCCGGATTCGGGGACGATGCGGATGAGCATCGCAGGAAGGGCATGGGGATAGATATCAGGGATTTCGACTTCGGCGATGAGCTGAAGACCTGGATATCGCTGTGCACCGACCGTTGAACGAGATGACGGTGTAGGTGGGCCTGCCCGGATTTGAACCGGAGTCGATGGCTCCCAAAGCCACAAGTATACCAAGCTAGCCCACAGGCCCACTGGGACACCCTACGGGAGAACCCCGTTATAAACCCGACGGAAGCCTCGGTGCTCCCAGGGGAACATCGGCCTCAGGAGGTCGGTCAGGATGGCCCTGTCGCCCGATTCCAATGCGTCCTCGTGCCTCATGACCCTGATCGTCGCCGGGTCCATGTCCCTGCCGATCCCGGCGTTGGACGACTCGTTGACGAGCATCTGAGCGGCATCGGTGTACATCCGGTCCACGGTGACCACCCACAGGCCGTCGTCGATGAACGGCTCGCCGTAGGCGGCGCCGTTCCAGTGGTCCAGGAAGTTGAGAGACGCATCGGCGACCCATACCGGGGGCCCGCGGTGCTTGTGCGTCTTCGATACTTTATCCCGCTCCATCTCCAGGGCCACGGTCATCTCCTTGTCGTCCATCGAGTGGACGGCGCGGATGGCGTTGAACTCGAACTCGTCGAGCTTCCTCTCCATGGCGTACTGGGTCTTCCACAGCTGGGATGCCAGGACGTCCTCCAGGACGTCCGGCCTGTCGAACTTGACGATGATGATCCTGGTGCCGTGCATCTCCGCCGCGGCCTTGAGCTCGGCGTAGCTCAAGGGCTTCCTCTCCGGCGGGAAGAAGAAGTCCTCGGAGGGCTCCGCGAGGTAGCAGCGGGACGCCCAGATGAACAGTGCCAGCGTGTCCTTGTGGACGGCGGATGCCACGTTCCTGCGGGGGTCCACCGGGTCGTACACGACCAGCGGGGACCTGATCCTGTCGCCGGCCCCTTCGATGGTTATCACGGTGCCGGTGCGCCATTCCGATGCGGCCGCCTCCAGGACCTTCCTGAAGCTCCCGTACTTCACGACCAGCAGCTCGCACAGGTATCCCGAGAACCCCCTGGAGTCCTGCTCCGCGCCGTAGGCGCCGATCCCCTTCATGAACCTCTTCAGCAGCCTGACCTGGTCCCTGGCGGGGAGGTCGAGCTTCCTGGTGATGTAGGAGGTGTGGAACGGGGTGCGGTCCACGGCCGTCTTGAGGTCGGCGGTGGACGCCAGGTTGTAGCATGGGACGAGGTCGACCTCGATGCCCTCGAAGTAGCCCCTGGTGTACGGGTGCTCGGAGAAGATCCTCTCCCCGTGCAGGATGTCCTCGCCCGCCCTCAGGCCGATGCGCTCCATCTCCTTCTTGGGGACGGACTCGGGGAACAGCAGGAACAGGTCAAGATCGGGGTCGGCCAGGAAGGTGCCCTTGGAGTAGGACCCCGTGAACATCATGTCTATGGCGATGCCGTGCTCCTGGAGGTAGTTCTCGACTATGCTCTTCAGGCGCGCTGCGCGGTCGTTGATGGACAGGACCACGTCCTTCGTTGGGACGATCCTCTCCAGCACGCTCCTCTCGACGGTGTCGGCATCCATGTTCCCGGCCTCTTTGGGACCCGAACCGCGGTGGTGGATATTATCACTTGCGACAGCGGGAGGGGCATCATCCATCCAGGTCCGGCATTCGTCCGTATATCTCCATCCCTTCCGGCGAGAGGTCTGCGAGCGCATTCGCGGTGTATACCTTCCATTTGCGGTTAGTTAGGCCGTAGATGTATTCTTTCCCGCCATTCGTCACGTAGATGTGCCGCCACTCCAATTCTGTTGTCTTCTTCCCGCTGCAGTCGACTTCGGCCACGAGGACCATTCCCGTGGTGTATGCTTTCCTAGGTTCGGTGCGCCTGTAGATGCCGTAGAATCTCCCGCCCGATTCGTAGATGCGCCCGGAAGTGAATGACCATTCTGCGGGATCGACCGCACGGTCCGTTACTCTGTCCCGATTAGAGGCGGATAGACGGAAATCCTGTACCGTATCGACTGCCCCTCCCCCTTCCGAACGGACGGGCGGCATCTGTTCTCCAGAGGATTTCCAGAATTCCCCTAGGGACTCTTGCATCAACGGATCCGGCGACCTTAGGAATTCCTCCGACGTATCCTCAACCGATTCCCTCTTCTGAATTGGTCCCATCCCGATCTGCGTATCAAACGGGAGATACGGCACATCGAAGTCTTCGGGGAAGCGCTTCTCCCTCCATTCCGCCGTCAGTGTGAACCTGTGCCTCTTCTTGCTGCAAATAAAGTTCAGGCGCAGGCCCTCCTTCGCATCATCGGCATTGAACCATTGCGGATGCTCCCCCTCCCTATAAGGCGATGCCTCGAAGCTGCCGAACCTGTAGCCTGATTTCCTCGGGGTGCACGGAGGGATGTAGAAGAACACCGCATCGCCGAAGGGGCGGTGATGGCTGTATTCTGTCAAGGTCTTCCTGCATATCTTGTCCCCTCCGTTCATCTCCACGGTGAGGGTGCACTTGATGCGCTGCGAAGGGACATATTGGCGAGGGCTGACCCCTCCGATGTCGGACGCGCCTTCGAACGGCACGTACTCCTTCCTGCCGTTCTTCACCCAAATGATGTAACCGGAGATCCTCTGAAAGCCCGCTGCATGGAGCTCTGCCATGTACCTGTTGATCTGCTCCACATATGTGTCGCGATTGTCGGTAGAATCGTCGGACTTCCAATCGAACACGAGCGTTCCCGACTCCGGGTGCGTTGCCAGGAGGTCTACGCGACCGCAATCGAGGACCATCTCCGCATCGAGACTCCAACCGTTGTCGCGGAGCCCGTCTATCGTATCCATGATGCATCTGACGCCAGGCATGTTCAGTATGGATTCATCCCATCTCTCAGCGCACTCCTTGTTCCTGACGTAGGGTTTTGCGATGCAGTGATGGAGGAACGTTCCGTACCAGCGACCGCTCTGGGGGAATTCCGATATCAACCGCTCCAACGTGGACTTGGGACTGGGGCCCTTTCCATAGGGGAGCTTCTTCTCCCTTATCCTGTCCCTGATGCAGCCCGAGCCGATCATCATATCCTTGATGCCACCGCCGGGTATCCTCAGGCAGAATGAGTAATAGCCAGATGCGCCAAGGGTTTCCCCGCACACGGCGCAGATGGTCGGACGCTCCCTGTCGGAATCGTGCTTTCCGACGCATACAGCGAGCTCATCACTGAATACGCCATCTTTCAGATCTGTGAGCATGTAGGGAATGCCCCAATCGAATCTTCTTTTTGCCATGGCCCCCCCTGTTCATACGGTGAACCTGCCGATGGCAGTGTTCAGTACCTTCTCCCCATTCGATCTGACGACCCTGTATTGGAATAAGAGATTCCCAAATCGTGTAACTATACCACGATCAGGACTTGTTCTTACGGGGACGCCCGCGCGGATTCTTCACGGTTATGATGTCGGGAATCAGTCCCAGATCGATCAGTATCTCGCTGTCCTT
>Ga0310695_10000565_pt1 | contig 94924 bp, 67 predicted proteins | sample RumenRJG_04DNA_FD_203882 | JGI IMG/M metagenome (GOLD analysis project Ga0310695, IMG submission 203882) | Bovine rumen microbial communities from Lethbridge, Alberta, Canada - RJG_04 (v2) (version 2) | ecosystem: Host-associated > Mammals > Digestive system > Stomach > Rumen | place: Canada...
ATTCTCTCGGCACTGATTCTATGGAGGCGCTGATTGAGGATGAACCAATGCCAAAGGCTGCTGATGAGCTCTTTGACGACTTTATCTTCAACTATGCGGCAAACCGCCGTCTTCAGACAGACCGTACCGACTATCCCGTCAGCGTTGACACCTACGGAAAGCTGTCGCGTGTGGAGAAGTCGAAATGGGGAATGGAGCATTTCTTTATGCGCCAGGGCTACTATACTCTTATTTTCAACAGAGCCAATCAGTTGGATGTTGTTAAAGATACAGCTATTGGCAACGTATATGTGGAGAGAATATCATTTGCAAAGAAGCAGGTAAAGAGATGGCTGTTCAATCGTGTGCTCGGCTTGTGGAAGATGCAGGGCGTGAAGATTATGCCATTGGCAAAGCATGAGGATGCCGCTTTCCTGAAATTCTATAATCGCTTTGTAACTGACTCTACTTATCGTTCGTTCGCTATAGCCGAGTCTGTTGTCTTTTCCGGCCCTGATCCAGAGGATGATTTCTCTCGTATGACGGGTGAACTGATGGCAGAGCAGGTACCTATGTTCCTGCCTTGGATGCCTTCCGGAACACTCTACAATATCCATTACGGCGATCAGCCATACAAGCCGTCGAACACAAGGATATTCGTGGTTCGTGGCATAGCCAACGGTATTGAGTCGGAATTTACGTTCCAGAAGATATCTGGCGCTTGGATGCTGACGAAGTTGAATACGTAACCCCTTCCTGCCCTTTGGGCATCCTCCCCTATGGAGGGGGAAGAAACTGGCGCAGAACGGGATTTAGAGAAAAATTGTAAAAATCGCAGCTAATAAAAGAAGAAAAAGATATGGCATACAATAACGATAAATTCAAGGATTCAAAAAATAAAAAGGGCGCTTTTGGCGACACTCCGGCTCCCTCTCTACGGGAGAGGGCGGGGGGAGAGGCCTCTCTCCTCAAAGACGGCTGGGCTGCCGACATCGCTGAGGCTGTTCGTGTGATGAAGCAAGGTGGCATTATCCTCTATCCAACGGATACCGTGTGGGGAATAGGCTGTGATGCTACAAATGCTGAGGCCGTGAAGAGGGTGTATGAGATAAAGAAACGTGATGATTCCAAGGCGTTGATATGCCTTATTGACTCTGACAAACGCATCTCTCGCTATATCCGTAATGTGCCTGATGTTGCATGGGATCTTCTCAATATCGCAACAAAGCCTACTACTGTTATCCTTGATAATGCCAGTGGACTTGCCAGTAACCTTGTGGCAGAGGATGGAAGCATCGCTATGCGTATCACAAAGGAGGCGTTCTCCAAGGAACTCTGCTATCGTATGCAGAAACCTATCGTCTCTACAAGTGCGAATATAAGTGGTGAGCCTGCTGCCCAGAACTATCGTGACATCGCCCCAGAGCTCCTTGAGGCTGTGGATTATGTCTGCAAGTCACGTAGAAACGAGCATGAGCCTCATGTGCCTTCAAGCATCATCAAGCTTGCAAGCAACGGCGAGGTTACGGTGATAAGAAAATAGACCCCTTCCTGTCCTGCGGACATCCTCCCCCGTGAAGGGGGAAGAGGCTAGCGCAGAACGAAAGGAATGCGAAGATTTTAGTAGATATTTTTATTTTTTGAGTTGTTTATCTCTCATAGAGAACCCTCGTACTGCGCTAGCTTCTTGCCCCTTCACGGGGAATGTCGAAGAGATCGACGGCTTGTAGAGGAAAGTCAAAGATGCCCGTAGGGCAGAAAGGGGTCGGTTGTTTTATGAACATTGATCAAATCATAGAATGGAGAGTGAAGAAGATATCGGACAAGCAGTTTACGCTTGTCCTTGCATTCTTTGTGGGTATGTTAGCTGCCGTTGCAGCCTTCATACTTCATTCTGCCATCCATTTCATACAGCATCTGCTTACCTCGGAATTCAATATGAAGTCGTTCAACTGGCTTTATCTTGTGTTCCCTATCGTCGGCATCTGGCTCACCGCACTCTTTGTGAAGTATGTGGTGAGGGATAATATCTCGCACGGTATCACCCGAATTCTCTATGCCATAAGTACCAAGCAGAGCCGACTCAAGAGCCATAACTGCTGGTCATCTGTCTTCGCCTCTGCCATCACCATCGGATTCGGTGGTTCCGTAGGTGCCGAGGCTCCTATCGTGCTCACGGGTTCGAGTATCGCGAGTAACCTCGGACAGCTCTTCCGACTCAACAACAAGACGCTGATGCTGCTCGTGGGTTGCGGTGCTGCGGCTGCTATTGCCGGAATCTTCAAGGCTCCAATAGCTGGACTCGTCTTCACCATTGAGGTACTGATGATCGACCTCACTATGGCGAGCATCTCCCCAATCCTCATCGCATCCGTCACAGCAACCTGTTTCACCTATATCTTCATAGGCAACGACCAGTTGTTTACATTCGTGCTTGATAGTCCTTGGGTAGTAGAGCGCGTGCCAAGCAATATCTTCTTGGGCGTATTCTGCGGACTCGTGGCTCTTTACTTCATCCGTTCCATGACCTTCTGCGAGAATATCTTTGGAAAACTGAAGAACCACACCTATGCAAAGCTTGCCCTTGGAGGTATCATTCTTAGCACTCTAATCTTCCTTTTCCCTTCACTCTACGGTGAGGGCTATAAGGATATCAATATTCTTCTTGACGGAAGGACACAGGCCGATTGGGACAAGGTGATGAACGGTTCTCTGTTCTATGGTCATGAGCAATGGCTTATCGTCTATATCGGTATGATTGTGCTCACTAAGTCCTTTGCAACGGCTTCTACTAATGGTGGTGGCGGTTGTGGCGGTACCTTCGCACCTTCACTCTTCATAGGCGCTTTCTCCGGCTTCTTCTTTGCACGCATCTGGAATATGTATCACATGGGTGTCTATTTCCCTGAGAAGAATGCTGCCTTGCTTGGAATGGCAGGCGTTATGTCGGGCGTTATGCATGCCCCTCTCACGGGTATCTTCCTCATTGCCGAACTCACAGCCGGATATGATCTCTTCATGCCGCTGATGATTACTGCCGTAAGTTCATACCTTACAATCCTTATCTTCGAACCTCACAGTATCTATGGCATGCGACTGGCGCGTGAGGGCAAGCTTATCACGCACCATACCGACCGTGCCGTACTCACGCTTATGAGCCTTGACAGCGTTATCGAAAGGGATTATGTGAGTGTGGATAAGGACATGGAGCTTGGGCAGTTGGTACATTCTCTAAGCAAGTCTGGTAGCAGTCTTCTGCCAGTCCTCGACCGTGCCGGCAATCTCCTTGGCGAGATTGACATGAACAAACTTCGTCATATCGTTTTCCGCACGGAGCTATATCATCATTTCCGCGTCTCCCAACTTATGAGCGACCCGCCAACGCAACTCCGTCTTGGTGATCCTATGGAGGATGTGGTAAAGGCATTCGACCAGTATCACGCGCATCAGCTTCCTGTCATGGACGACAACAACCACCTCATCGGCTACGTTTCCCGTAGTCATGTCTATGCGCAGTATAGAAAGATGGTGGCGGATTTGTCTAATGACTAAAAGTGAATAGTGAATAACGAATAGTGAATAATACTAAATACTGGTAGACACCAGAACGGAAGCACTTTGATGTGTATAATCCCATTCTGCGCCAGCAGTATTTTTCACTAAGCATTATTCACTTTTCACTTTTCACTATTCACTTAAAAATATTTCATTATATGAATAAATCATCTCTCCGAATCATTTTCATGGGCACCCCCGAATTTGCCGTGGGTACTCTCTCTGCCCTTGTCGAGGGCGGATATAACGTCGTGGCTGTAGTGACACAGCCGGATAAGCCGGTGGGGCGACATGGGTCTGTGCTTCAGCCATCACAGGTGAAGCAATATGCACTTGAGCATAACATCCCTGTGCTTCAGCCTGTCAAGATGAAAGACCCGGAGTTCATCGAGCAGCTTCGTAGCTATAATGCCGACTTGCAAGTTGTAGTAGCTTTCCGTATGCTTCCTGAGATAGTATGGGATATGCCACGCTTCGGCACGTTCAATGTTCATGCTGCCCTCCTTCCACAGTATCGTGGTGCTGCCCCAATCAACTGGGCAATCATCAATGGCGAAAAGCAGACAGGCGTAACAACCTTCTTTCTCGATCATGATATTGATACAGGCAGAATCATCAGGCAGAAGCCGTTTGATGTGCCTGACGATGCCAACGTGGAGTATGTCTATGACGGACTCATGAAGCTCGGTGCCGAACTTGCCATTGAGACCGTTGATGCTATCATAGCAGGTAACGGTAATGTTGATTCACTTCCACAGGAAGATATGATTCCTGTAGGAAAGGAACTGCATCAAGCCCCTAAGATTTTCAAGGAGACGTGTGAGATTGACTGGAACAAGACCGTGAAGCAATGTCATGACTTCGTGCGCGGTCTCTCCCCAATACCGGGCTCATGGACAAACATCACCCTTCCTGACGGTCGTGAAACTGTCATGAAGATTTACAAGGCACAGAAGACTGACCGTAAGGCTGAGGCTCCTGGCACTCTTCACGCAGAGAAGAACCACCTCTATATCTCAGCTTCCGACTACCAGCTTGAAATCCTCGAAGTGCAGCTTGCCGGCAAGAAACGTATGGCAGCCCGAGATTTCGTAAATGGATTGATTCACTAAGAGGTTTTCTTGGTGAATAATTTACTTTGCTCCAAAGATATACTTTTCCAAGCTATAGGCATAAGTTTTTTGCCAATGTAATACAGGGTGTAATAGTCGGTGTAATACTTTTTGAAAAAAGTTTTCAACGCCGAGTATTACACCTTTGCCGTTTTAAGCATACTAAATGCTTGTATGTCAATTCATTTACCTTGGTATAATACTTTCAATGGTATTACACCAATCTAAAAAGGATCTTATTACATCCTTCGCCTCCGTCGTAAATCCGTTCCTAAGAATGGGAGGAAAATGGGAGTTACAGAGGATTTGAAGGTGTATAGGAGTTATATAGGAATTAAGGGAAACGGATTTATTTCTAAGTATCACATAACAAATTCAGCCCTCGCTACTGTTATGCAGCGAGGGCTGAGCTTTTCATAGTGAACAACGTATTACTACCAACTTTTTTTCATTCCTTTAATACTATTGGTGCCCAATATTCCGTAATAGAGATTGTTTTACTTGCATGAAGCATTCATAGGGGGAATGCAAAAGGAGATATGCTTATTTCATGAGTTTTTTGACTGCCAGAACAAGGAACATATAGTGACTGGAACCACCACCAAGCACATATTCGGTCTGTTGCCACAAGAACGGGAAGGTAAGAAGTTCCGGGAAGTCTGGACGGATGAGGGCTGTGCCGGAAATGACACCTCCTGGTATATAACTCCAGTCTGCACGGTTGAGTCCATAGCCTACGGTAGCCGACTTCGCTCCTACACCTGATGCAAAACTTGCCTGATTACTGCCTGGATGGCATCCCAGAACGAAGTTGAGGGCATTGCAGACTGGTTCTTGGGAGAACATGTCTGGATAGGCATCTGCAAGGAAGTAGTTCTCGAAGCCAAAACGCTGTATGTCCCAGCCTGCTCCCCAGATTGATGGTTCGTATGGTACCCCATAAGGGGTTTTCTTAACGGTTTGGGCAAGTTGTTCACTATATTTTTTCAACGACTCACGATATGTCTTGCACCAAGAGCGCACCTTTTTGTCTTTGCTGTCGGATACAAGTCGCTCCACACGGGCAAGATACCAAGCAGCACCTCTCGGCAGCACCTCTGCATGCCCTACGATATAGTCAAGATACTGTTTTTCGGAGGTTGTGAGATAGAGTTCTGCTGCGGCATGCACCTTCACGCTTGCCATTCTGCCCTCTGCCTCGGTTGCAGAGAAAATAGCACGGGCAATATCAAGACAACTTACGCTTAGCGTATCGTTGAAGCCACGCAATACTCGCGAGGTGGCTGCAAGCTGGGCTGCGGTGCTCAGTTCCCTATATGGATTCTGCTCAGTGAATATCCATCGGTCATCGGCATTGCCGGGCACTCCATCGGTCATGGCTGCAGCATCGCCCAGCATGGCGTATTGGCGTAATGACGGACAGATGATGCCCCTGTAAAGACGGCCGAGAGCCTTATATCCCCCCACCACGCTCAATGCTCCATGCTCTATCTGCTGGAGGATGTCGTTCTTGCCGTCTGGCTGATGTATCTCGCAGGTCTTGGTTGCTTGGTCTATGGCAGTTGCATCTATCTCCGGACGGAAGGCCTCATATGCGAGTGACAGGATATAGCACTCTCCTGCCTGCGACTCTATACGCAAATCGAAATCACCAGCATCATGCCATCCACCAATATTGACACCATTCACTTTCTCGCCTGATGCGAATGGTAGTATGCCGTTCTTCTGGTCGTAGCCGTCGAAGTGATTGCCTACCTTCGCCATACGGGCATCATCGAGATGACAGCGATCGTGCCATACGCGATACTTCTCGTTAACTCTCATGTGGCACATCTGTACTGGCAGGAAATATTCTACGACTGGCTGCCATACACCACGGTCGAACACATCATTTGCCACACGGAAGGTGGCAGACTGGCTATCACCATAACGTACAAGATATAAGCCTTCTGAGGTGACACTCGAGAAATTCACTTTGAGGTATTTGTAGCGAAGGAACGTGCCCCATTCCACAGGGGCAATTTCTGTAACGAGTTGCTCGCCTTTCGGTGTTATCTTATACAGACATGCCTTTTCCGTAGCTGTGGCACGTTTGTCTATCTCAATTATTGCCTCTTTCTGCTGATTGCACAGATAGCCTACTTGCGAGGTTTGTATCACGGGCTTATACTGCCAGTCGCGGGTTACGTTCGGAGTGATGCGCCAGCGTATAGCCCCTTTCGTAGCACCGGCGGGAATCTCACTTCGAAGCACGAACCAACCGTTGTTATGGTTCATACGACCGTCATAGAGCTTGAGATCGGTATCGGTAAGCGTCTCAATGGTGACACGGCTCATAGGATCATCGGGACATGAGGTGAATGAGCGTCCTACGGCATATGGCGCAGCTATCACATCGTCAGCGGAAATTGGCGAATAGGAATAGCCATAGCCTTCACCTTTGAGATTGGCGATGTCTGCAAGTGGATGACCTTCCAGATGATAGCTTCCGGGAGTGTTTATAACGGTAGGAGATGTGGCGAGCGGTCCGTTAGGCTGCTGTGGATAGATACCCGTCTGCGAATCCATTATCCAAGGCTTTCCGAAAAGCGCACCTGGGAAGAACTCAAGATTGAAACCCACCTTGCCTTGATACTTGGCTGGTATAGGGTTGTCGAGGTCCACGCTAACAATCACACCATCACCATCGGCCTCAAGGCGTACGGTATATCGAAGCTGAATATCGGGATACACCATAGGATTGAAACCTGTGAGATGTCGGGAGGAGTCTGGATAGCAAAGAGTTGTCTCTATGTTACCGGCATTTACCTTGCGCGATAATTGTTTAGGTACAGCCTGCCACTGACCAGGCGTGGGTTCAAGTCGTAGATCGCCATTGGTTGCAATACGCTGCCCATTCATGATAAGGCAGATACCGCCTTGATGCCCTTCAGGATAGAAGTCGCTGAAAGCCATAATATCGATTCCTTCACAATTGAAGTATCCGGAATCATTGAGCTTGAATTGCTGTGCGGACGATGGGAACATTGCCATTGTCATCGCAATTGCTGTGAATAAACGTTTCATTTAGCTATTTTTTTGTTTTAGGTGAATAATATAATAATAGTGTCTATATCTGCGTTGAATCCTCGTGTATGCTGTCTGCCATAAGACGGTAGATCTGACGGGTGCGCTCATCGTTGATTAGGGCTATCTGGGCTTCCATGATGGTTTTGTCGTAGCGCACCATAGGACCAGTCTGTGCCTTGCGTGGGGAGAGCTCCTTTACCTTGTTGGCGGTCTCCTGTATAAGTGGGAGATAAAGAGAGAAATCAATACCCTCTTCTTCTAATACCTTTTCCGCAAGACGATAGCAATGGTTCGTCATATTACATGCGAAAACGGCTGCAAGGTGCAGTTTCCTACGCTTTTCGGATGACATCTCCAGAACATGGTCGGACACCTTTGAGGCAAGAGTCTTTATTTCTTCCAACGTGTTATTGTCGCTTGCCTCTATGAAACATGGAATCTCGCGGAAATTCACGCTACGATCCTTGGAGAATGTCTGCATAGGGTAGAGAACTCCATAGTTCATAGTGCATAGTTCATAGTGCATAGTTTCGGGGAATACGGACATTGGTACGCTTCCTGCGGTGTGGAGGAGGATAGGGTTATGATCGCCCCCCCCAGCCCCCGAGGGGGAGTTTAGGTGTTGGCTAAGCTGTTCTATGAGGCTTGGCAGAGCATCGTCCTTAACGGAAAAGATATACACATCAGCATCTGTGCGGATATCGTTGATGCTGGTGCATGAAGCGCAATGGAGCTTGTCGGCAAGTGCCTGTGCATTCTCCTTTGTGCGACTGAAAATCTGTATTATCTCTTCTCCTGCCGCCTTGAGTGCAAGTGAGAGATTGGTGGCAAGGTTGCCAGAACCGAGGAAAACGATTGAAGCCCCCCCCTTCCCCCCGAGGGGGGAGTTTTTTATATAGTCTTTATTGGTTGTGTGGAGCACATCATTTTTCTTTTCCATAATTATTTAGTGAGAAATGATTGGAAATACTATATAAAATTTTAAAAAATGAAGAATCTAAATTAGTGGGATAAACGGCATAAAACTTCTATACTAATTTAAATTCTTCACTTTTCACTCTTCACTCTTCGTTCTTCTGGGAAGCTATGCTCATTATCCCCTTAAACTGCAAGTATGGGTCAAACGTGATGTTGTGCTTGCAATAGGATATCACATAGTGGGCATTACCTCCCGTGGCGATAATCTTGACATCTTTCCCGAGAGTAGGAATGATACGGTCAATCATACCGTCGATCATGGATGCTGTTCCGTAGATAATACCGCTTTGCATACATTCAAGGGTGTTGCGCCCGATGAAGTGGCGGGGCTTCTCAATGTTGATGGTCGGGAGTTGTGAGGCTTTGGTACTGAGAGCCTTGAGCGAGGTCTTGACACCTGGCATTATCATACCTCCGATGAAGTCGCCTTTTTCGTCGATTACTCCTATCGTGGTAGCTGTTCCCATATCAATAATGATAGCCGGTGCACCATAGTAGCAAAGTGCGCCAATAGCATCGGCAAGACGGTCCTTGCCAAGCTGTGAAGGTGATTCTATCTGAATATTGATGACCTTCTGGGCATCGTCAAGACTGAAGAAATGAGGCGTGACGCCTGTAACGTCGATGATAGCCTGTGTTACCTTGTCGTTGATTTCAGGTACTACAGATGATATCACGATGTTGTCAATCTTCTCTAATGTCCCGTCCTTTTTCAGCAGACCGAAATTATAGAGAGCGGCACGAAGTTCGCGACGGAAGAAACTGATAGTCTCGCCCTTGATAGTCTTCAGGCGCCATATATCCTTTATGTTGCCTTCTGCATCAGAGTAGGCAATGACGACGGTGGAGTTTCCTATATCGAGGATAATGCGGCCTCTCCCACCGCCCTCCCCCGTAGGGAGGGAGCCGGAGGTGTATGGAGGATTGCTATTCTTGTTCATTTATTTTGAGGATTGCCTTTTGCCTTCCGGCTCCCTCCCTACGGGGGAGGGCGGGGGGAGAGGCCGTTTCTTCTTTATTATTTCATCCAATATCATTTCTGCTGTCTCTTCCTTTGAGCAGAGCGGAAGCACCTTCACCTCTTCCTTTGAGATGAGAGTAACCTGATTGGTATCTACAGCGAAACCTGTCTTGCCGTCAGAGATTGAGTTGGCACAGATAAGATCCGCATTCTTCTTGGTGAGCTTTGCGCGTGAGTTCTCAATCAGATTCTCTGTCTCCATAGAGAATCCTACAAGTATCTGTCCTTCAGGCTTGTTCTCTCCGAGATATTTCAGAATGTCCTTGGTGCGCATGAGTGGAATAGACATATTGTCATCATTCTTTTTCACCTTTTGGGTGGAATAGTTGGATGGGGTATAGTCAGCCACAGCACTACACATTATGATGATATCATTATCGGCACTTCGACTTGTAACCTCGCGATACATATCCGCAGCACTTACAACACCAACAACCTCAATACCTGCGAATGCCTGTATGTTTACTGGTCCTGAGACGAGCGTAACCTTTGCGCCTCTCAATGCCGCCATCTTGGCAATGGCATAGCCCATCTTACCCGAAGAATGATTGGTGATGTAGCGAACAGGATCGATAGATTCCTGCGTAGGACCTGCCGTGATGAGTACACGCTTGCTTTCCATATCCTTCTCATGAGCCACAGCGAGCAGAATATGCTGAAGAAGAGTCTCTTCTGATGGAAGCTTTCCGCTACCGGTATCGCCACAAGCCAGTCTGCCTGATGCTGGCTGTATGATGCTATAGCCATAGTGCTCAAGTTTCTTGAGGTTATCCTGTAGGATAGGGTTCTCCCACATGTTGGTATTCATGGCAGGAGCTATGAGCTTCGGCGCCTTTGTGGCAAAGATAGTGGTTGTAAGCATATCATCGCAGATGCCGGATGCAATCTTTCCGATGATATTAGCCGATGCAGGAGCAACGAGGAAGAGGTCAGCACTCTTGGCAAGGGCCACATGCTCAACGTTGAACTCGAAGTTCCTGTCGAAGGTATCTACAAGGCATTTGTTGCCCGTGATTGTCTCGAAAGTTATTGGCGTGATGAAGTTGCACGCATTCTTTGTCATGATGACATGCACGTTGGCATTCAACTTGACAAGCATGGATGCAAGGTTGGCTATCTTATAGGCTGCTATGCTGCCTGTAACGCCGAGGACTATGGTCTTGTTATTAAGCATACTAAACCTGAAGCCCCCCAGCCCCCCAAGGGGGAGTTCTTTATATACATTTAATCGCTGTGGATATAAGGGATAAATACTATCTAAAAGACTCCCCCTTGGGGGGATGGGGGCTGTTCTTTTTATTGATCATTCAATCTCCCGTGCTTCTCATAATTTGCCTTGCGCACAATCTCGTTATTGTCGTTTACGAAAAGTACGGTTGGCTTATGTGAAGCGGCTTCCTGTGGAGTCATGTTTGCGTAAGCCATGATGATGACCTTGTCACCAACGCTCACGCATTTGGCAGCAGCACCATTAAGGCAAATGATGCCAGAGCCCTCTTCTCCTGCAATGGTGTATGTCTCGAAACGGTTGCCGTTGTTGATATCAACAATCTGCACTTTCTCGTATTCGAAAATACCAGCTTCGCGGAGTAGCTTTGTATCTATGGTAACGCTGCCCACATAGTCGAGGTCGGCCTGTGTTACCTTGGCACGGTGAATCTTCGCTTTAAGTAATGTGATGTCCATAATAGCCTAACCAAGCCTTCCCAAACGGGTAGTACGATGTTGATAACATCGGAGTATGTGACCAGATGTTTTATACATTCTTTCGCTAAAAGAAGGCTTGGCCATAATTATTTATTATTAATGCTAAGACACAATGCTATGCGTCTTTTTTATAAACGTTTATCTACCTACCTAACATCCTTCCCTTTGGGAAGGCTTGGTTAGGCTTCTGTTATGAAGTTATCAATCAATCGTGTCTTGCCGATATAAACGGCAATAGCAACGAGTATCTCGCCTGAGATTGTGTCAACGCGCTGTATGTTCTCGAAATCAACAACCTCAACATAGTCAACACGTGCAAGTGGCTCGGTCTCAAGATTTGTCTTGATGATCTCGATAATCTTCTTGGCGTTCTTCTCACCAGCCTCAATGGCTTCCTTGCCCTTCTTCAAGCTCTTTGAGAGAATGAGGGCTGCCTGACGCTCTTCTGCTGAGAGATATGTGTTGCGACTTGACTTCGCCAGACCGTCAGCCTCGCGAACGATTGGGCAAGGGATGATCTCGATAGGGAAGTTAAGGTCGCGAACGAAACGGCGGATAGTAGCCAACTGCTGTGCATCCTTCTGTCCGAAATATGCGCGGTCAGGACAAACGATGTTGAAGAGCTTGCCTACAACTGTGCATACGCCACGGAAATGTATAGGACGAACAGCACCACAGAGCAGTTCGGTGGTCTCTGTTGTGTCGATGAAAGATGTGAAATGACCAGGGTACATCTCTGATGGCTCTGGATTGAAAATCAAATCGCCGCCAGCCTTCTCTACGAGTGCCTTATCGTGCTCCATATCGCGTGGATATGCCTCAAAGTCCTCGTTAGGACCAAACTGAATTGGGTTTACGAATACTGACACAACGGTACGGTCATTCTGGCTGACTGACTTTACAATCAGGCTCTGATGACCTTCGTGGAGGTATCCCATAGTTGGAACAAGTCCTACTGTGAGTCCCTCTTTACGCCATTCTGATACGATCTCTCTTACCTCTTTAACTGTTTTTACTACTTTCATAATAAAGCCTAACCAAGCCTTCCCAAAAGGAAGGATGTTTTATACATTTGTACGCTTTCTTCGAGAAGGCTTGGTGTTATTATTTTGTGTTAATATTTTCTTAATAAATTTTCTTGAGCGAATCCCCATTATCTGAAAGACTATCCAAACATCCTTCCCTTTGGGAAGGCTTGGTTAGGCTTTTTAATACCTCCTCGCTTATCGCGAATGTATGCTCTTTTGCAGGGAATGCCCTTGACTCCACATCTGCCTTATACTGCTTGAATGCCTCAAGCATAGTGTCGTGGAGATTGGCATATTTCTTAGCGAACTTTGGCGTGAAGTCGTTGGCATAGCCAAGCATATCCTGATACACAAGCACCTGACCGTCACAACCGTTGCCTGCTCCTATACCTATGGTGAGGGCAGGAACGAGTTCGGTAATCTTTGATGCGAGGGCTGCCGGAACACATTCAAGTGTGATAGCAAAGGCACCAGCCTCGCAAACTGCCTGAGCATCTGAAATAAGTTTTCTTGCTGCCTCAAGCGATTTACCCTGAACCTTATAGCCTCCGAGCGTGTTAAACGACTGAGGGGTGAGTCCTATATGGGCAATTACAGGGATACCAGCCTGTACGATAGCCTTGATGCGGTCGGCATATTCCACACCTCCCTCAAGTTTCACAGCCTGACAATTTGTTTCCTTGATAATCCTGCCGGCATTCATAACGGCATCATACACAGAGCCCTGATACGACATGAAAGGCATATCGATAGCCACGAGAGCGTTCTTCGCGCCTCGGCAAACAGCCTTTCCATGATGAATCATATCGTCAACGGTAACAGCAAGGGTATTCTCATAACCCAGCATCACGTTACCCAGAGAATCGCCAACGAGAATCATATCAACCCCCGCTTCATCAATTGTGCAAGCTGTATGATAGTCGTATGCGGTAAGCATGCTTATAGGCTGAATGCCTTTACGACTAAGCATATCAGATATAGATTTCTTCATTTTTTTGAAAAAATAAATAAGAAAAATTTGAAATAACCGCGCTACGGATTTACTGTGCAGCGAAAGTTCATTTCACGTGAATAAAATGAATTTGAAAAATAAGGGCGGTTATTGCAACCTTGGATGTTTTTAAAAGTATGCTCTTTTTACAGGGTGCAAAGTTACAAACATTTACCAAAATATGCAAATCTTTATAGGATAATTTCCCATTTGTCGTGTAATTTACCTAATTTTATATTATTTTTCTGCGGAAATACACCTAATTAATAAGAAAATACCCAAAAATGGGGATGTGTCCCTTTTTTTTCAAAGACGTTTTTTCTCTTGGAGTTATAAACCTCCATTTCCGTATAGTTCCTTATGTCGTCCCAACGCTCATCTTCTTATGATTCTCCCTTCTTCATCCTATGTAACATAACGTCTGTTGAAATAGATCAAAATACTTTCCTTGTGTCTCCCTCTTATGGGCTTTGCTTATGGCAAATCCCAGCTGATGCGAGTTCTCCTTTTTCTGGTAAGCCTTTTTTTGAGGGCTTCCCAAGAAAATGAGCCTCACCCAGCGTGAGCCACTACGGAAAGACAAAATACGGGGACAAAATAGCTCCCTGCGGTCGTAAAAAATCCATACTCCAAAAAAGGAAACAGATTGGGCTTTGCGGTCGTAAAAAATCGCTTGTTCGAAACTGTCTGGAAGACAGTACTATTCGTAACCCCGTACATACGAGAGAAACGAGGATGTGCGGGGGATATAGCGCCAATCCCTACTACTGCCTGGAGGGCAGTACACCGCCAATCAGGTACAGCCTTCCAGGCTGCTAATGCAGTTTTTGTTCGCTATTCAAAAAATCGTCTGAAGACGTAAATAATGGCTGGCGCGTTACCCCAATTCCGCATGGATTTTTTACGACCGATAGGGAGCTATTTTGAATTATATTTTGTCTTCTTGATGCCTTCCGGTAGGCTGGTGTGATTGTTTACTGGGAGCCCAGAAGGCTCACAAGGAAACAAGCGCACACGACTACCAGGGATGGCTGCAAGCCAGACCTATAAGGGAAGACATAAAGAAGCATTTTGATCTCGTTTTCATGTTTATAATACCACAGATATTCAGAATCTCACAGATTTTCATCACGAGCGCAAGCGAGCCTATCCGTAAAATCTGTGCTATCTGTGTTCGAGAAAAAGAATAAGAAACAGATTTATCCGATTTATCTGATTTCTATTCCGAAAACATGTCGCGCCAGCATTTCAGATACATCAGATACATCCGCTTCCCTTATCACGAACGCAAGCGAGATAATCTGTTTAATCTGTGTTTTCCGTGTTCATGTTTATATTAACCACAGATATTCAGAATCTCACAGATGCAAATCACGAGCGCTAGCGAGCATATCCGTAAAATCTGTGCTATCTGTGTTCGAGAAAAAGAAACAGATTTATCCGATTTATCTGATTTCTATTCCGAAAACATGTCGCGCCAGCATTTCAGATACATCAGATACATCCGTTTCCCTTATCACGAGCGCAAGCGAGATAATCTGTTTATCTGTGTTTTCCGTGTTAATGTTTATATTAACCACAGATATTCAGGATCTCACAGATGCAAATCACGAGCGCAAGCGAGCATATCCGTAAAATCTGTGCTATCTGTGTTCGAGAAAAAGAATAAGAAACAGATTTATCCGATTTATCAGATTTCTATTCCGAAAATATGTCGCGCCAGCATTTCAGATACATCCGCTTCCCTTATCACGAGCGCAAGCGAGTATATCCGTTAAATCTGTGCTATCTGTGTTCAAATAAATAACCACAGATTTTCAGGATTTTAGGGATATTAATCACGAGCGCAAGCGAGCAAATCAGATACATCAGATACATCCGTTTCTTTTTTCTTTTTCGAACACGGAATGCACGGATGGAACGAAAGTTCCGTTTATTTTGTGTCTTCCGTGTTCATGTTATATTAACCACAAATATTCAGGATCTCACAGATTTTCATCACGAGCGCAAGCGAGATAATCTGTTTAATCTGTGGTCGTTTTTATAATTTAACGTGAGTTCGACGAAAATAAAACGCTGCGCTTGGCTACACAAATTTCCATGAATTTATCATAAATTAATCATAAATTTTTATGTTTAAAAAGTATTAATGACAAATTCGTGTAAAATTCGCGGTAATTTCGTGTAGCCCCACGCAGTGGTTAAGGCAGTTTGCTGCCATTCGTAGAATTATTCGCTGAAGTTCATCAAACTGAAGCAAGTCGTCGAACTCACGTTAATTTACTGATAAAATTTATTGCCCATTTGCTTTCCAAATAATATCTTCGCGTAAGCGAGCCTTTCTCTTGGTAAAAGATTGGTAAGATAGGGAACTGACGCTATCTTTAATGCTTTCTTTCTTGTGTCTTCAAAGGACCTGAAACGCTGCGCCATAACAGCTTTTTCCTCCTTTTTATAGGCATAATTCTTTTTTTTGCTTTCTTGCCTTGCTTTTTCCGTTTTTTTTTCTTACCTTTGCCGAATAATTTCAAGAGAGTTTATCCAAAAATGAAGCAAGCAATGATTTTTGCGGCAGGGATGGGCACCCGTCTTAAACCGCTAACCGATGTTATCCCCAAGGCTCTGGTGCCTGTAGGGGACAAGCCTCTGCTTCAGATCGTTCTTGAACGCCTCCTCGATGCGGGCATCCACGATGTGGTGGTCAACGTGCATCATAAGGCAGGACAGATTTGCAACTACCTGCGTCTCTTGGAAACGTATTATGATGTGCGGATAGGCATATCCGACGAGTCGGAGCAGTTGCTTGAAACTGGCGGTGGCATACGCAAGGCACATGACTTGTTTGATGCTGAGGCTCCTATCCTGATTCATAATGTGGATATCCTCTCAAATGTTGACCTCGGAGCTTTCTACGATAGCATAGGCGATGCAGATGCCCTGCTACTGGTAAGCGAGCGTAAGACAAAGCGATACCTCCTTTTCGATGAGGAAATGCATCTCGTCGGCTGGACAAATATCGAGACAGGCGAAGTGAAAAGCCCTTATCCTGAAATTGCTGCTCTAAGTGGAGATAAGGAAAAGGTGCAAAGGATGTATTCGCCTTCCGGCTCCCTCCCTCGGGAGGGCGGGGGGAGGGGTCTCGCCTTCTCCGGCATCCACGCTTTCTCACCGCGTCTGTTTGCCGATATGGAGCAATGGCCGGAGAAATTCCCAATCATAGACTTCTACCTCAACCGCTGCGCAGAGAGGAAGATAAAGGGCTATCTGAAATCCGATTTACAACTTCTTGATGTTGGAAAGCTCGACACTCTAGCTAGCGCAGAATCTTTCGCCCCTCACCTGTCCTGCGGACATCCTCTCCCGTAGGGCGAGGGAAAAATTAGTATAAGCCCCTTATAGGAAAGTCCTGAGCGATAAAATGTAACTTCTTCCTCGCCCTACGGGAGAGGATGCCCATAGGGCAGGAGAGGGGCCTTTGTTGGAATTCTATTTATAATATTATATGCAGAAAATAATCATCTTAGACTTTGGCAGTCAGACCACTCAGCTCATTGGCCGTCGTGTTCGTGAGCTTGACACGTTCTGTGAAATCATGCCTTACAATAAGTACCCGGAGGATGACAAGGACGTTATCGGCGTTATCCTTTCCGGCTCTCCTTATTCTGTGCATGATCCAGAGGCATTCAAGGTAAACCTTGACCGCTTCATGGGCCGTCTGCCAGTTCTCGGCATCTGCTACGGTGCCCAGTTTATCAGTCACACCCTCGGTGGCAAGGTTGAGAAGGCTGACTCTCGCGAGTATGGTCGTGCCAACCTCGGTTTCATCGACAAGAGCAACATCCTCTTCAAGGGCTTCGACGACAACTCACAGGTATGGATGAGCCACGGCGACACCATCACAGCTATCCCAGAAGGCTTTGAGTGCATCGCAAGTACCGCTAACGTGAAGTATGCGGCATACGCAAGCAAGACTCAGCCAGTATGGGCTGTTCAGTTCCACCCTGAGGTGTTCCATTCCGTTCAGGGCACATTGTTGCTCAAGAACTTCGTCGTTGACGTGTGCGGATCAAAGCAGTCTTGGAGCGCAGCTTCTTTCGTTGAGACAACTGTTGCCGAACTCAAGGCACAGGTAGGTAATGACCGTGTCATCCTCGGTCTTTCCGGAGGTGTTGACTCAAGCGTTGCTGCCGTACTCCTCAACAAGGCTATCGGCGACCGTCTTACATGTATCTTCGTTGATCATGGAATGCTTCGCAAGAACGAGTTCCGTGATGTAATGGAAGATTACAAGTGTCTCGGTCTTAACGTGATAGGTGTTGATGCAAGCGAGAAATTCTTCTCTGACCTCGCTGGCGTTTCCGACCCTGAGCAGAAGCGTAAGATCATCGGTCGTGACTTCGTAGAGGTGTTCAACGCAGAGGCTAAGAAAATCAAGGACGCAAAGTGGCTCGCACAGGGAACTATCTATCCTGACCGCATCGAGTCTCTCAATATCACAGGTAAGGTAATCAAGTCACACCATAACGTAGGCGGTCTTCCAAAGGAGATGCACCTTCAGCTCTGTGAGCCTCTGAAGTGGCTGTTCAAGGACGAGGTACGTCGTGTAGGCCGTTCTATGGGAATGCCAGAGCACCTTATCACACGTCACCCATTCCCAGGACCGGGTCTTGCCGTTCGTATCCTTGGCGATATCACTCCTGAGAAGGTACGTATCCTTCAGGATGCCGACGATATCTATATCCGCGGACTTCGTGAGTACAAGACAAAGCTCTCTGGCGAACAGGCACGTGCCGTTCTCGCAGCCGGTGTTCCTGCCGATATGAAGGATGGCGAGATAGAGGTAAGCCTCTACGACCAGATATGGCAGGCAGGCACAATCCTCCTCTCAACCGTTCGTTCCGTAGGCGTTATGGGTGATGAGCGCACCTACGAGCATCCAGTTGCTCTCCGTGCCGTTACCTCTACCGATGCTATGACAGCCGACTGGGCACATCTCCCTTACGACTTCATGGCAAAGTGCTCTAACGAGATCATCAACAAGGTGAAGGGTGTCAACCGCGTATGCTACGACATCTCCTCAAAACCACCAGCAACGATAGAGTGGGAATAGACTTCCGTAATGTTTTTGATAAATATAAGCCCTCCAGTCCTCAACGGATTTGGGGGCTTATTGTTTTAATAGAAGTGTTAAAGTAGTTATGTTTTGTACAGGAAACAATAAAATAATTTGTTTATTGTACAGAATATTACTATTTTTACCCCCGAACAAGTATATATCAGACTAATATTTGATAAGCAAATAACAAGCGAAAACAAGAATCCCGTATAACTCAAGTGGTTATGCGGGATTATTATTATATTAAAGAATATTTATCTATCCATCAAAAAACTCAGTTTTATTGTGGTTCGGCGTAAATATTCAAATCGCGTAGTTTGTTTGCAATAATATTCGCAGGTACGTTGAATATAGTTTCAAGTATGTCGAGGGTACAATGCTTTTCCACATAGAGTGTTCGAAGCAATTTTATATCGTCATCCGTCAGAGATATATTTTTTTCGCTTGTAGTAGGTGACTTCTGTGGAGCATTAGCTTCGCATATCAAAGTCATTTCATCGTTGCCTTCATCAAAAGAAGGTTCGATACGCTCTCCTATTGTAGAAATGCCTCCTCCACCACCAGAAGATGATTTTCTCTGCATTGGTTCACCTTCGAAATAAGTTTCCCAAACATGATCAGCATCTGGCAATCCAAAAGTGATGTGAAGACCAACATTGTCAAGTATTACACAACGGCTTTTGCTTTCGGTAGGACGTAATCCTCTACCAACTTGCTGAAGGTATTTCACAAGCGACTTGGTAGGTCGAGCAAGTTGGACAAATTCAATATCAGGACAATCAAATCCCTCTGAGAAAATATCAACATTTACAATAATGTCTATCAACCCATTTTTAAATCGTTTCACATAGAGTTGACGTTCGTCTCTTGGCGTTTTACTATCAATGCGAACAATGCTCACACCTGCTTCTTTGAATTCTGCACAAATATGATCGCTATGTTTACGACTGATGGAGTAGATGATACCTTTCTTGCCTTTAGCATACTTCTTATAGCTTTCGAGCAACTGAGCCCGAATGCGCCCATTATCCATCACACGTTCCAAGGCTGAAATCTTATAATCTCCCTCAATATCAAACTCATCAATAGAGTCAATATCTTTTTGAATCTTGCTAGTATCCTTTATTGAGTAGTATTTGTAAGGAGCAAGCCACCCTTCTGCAATGAATTCCTTTATCGGTTTTGAAGGAATTAAAACATCATAAAGCATTTTGAATCCAGAGTGATTCATACGCCATGGAGTTGCCGTAACACCGAGTTTCTTTGCATCTTCATACATCGACCAAAGTTTCTTGTATGAGTTGGCAACCGAGTGGTGTGCTTCATCTATGATGATGAAATTTACGTTCAGGTCTTGGGCAGCATTTATGTTTGAGTGGTGCGTTATCGTCTGAATAGACGCAACCTGAACGTGCTGACGCAGATCACGTTCCTTTCCTCCGGCTATTACTCCATGTGGAATACGATACTTTGAAAGACTTTCGCTTATCTGTTCAATCAACTCGATGCGATGGGCGATAATAAGAATCTTGGTATCAACAGAGTTGAGAATACCCCATGTTTTAATATCACTTATAATTGAGGTGAACAAACGAGTCTTTCCAGTACCCGTTGGCATCTGGAACATGACATTGTCGTTTTCATCCCATGAGGAAAAGATTTTCTCTTTTGCTTCTTGCTGATATGGACGCAATGTATTGTCGATTCTTGCTATTTCACTATAAGCTGTCATCTCCTACAAAATTATGTAATTGATCACGAATAATCCAAAGTCGATTAATATCTGAACGAGTCATGGCTATAGCCTTTTTCCCCTTCTGTTGTTCTAGCATAGTCAGCCAAGCTAATTTATCCTTTTTGGTCTTGAATGCCAACCCGACGTTAATTGCAAAGAGATTTGCAAACATCTCATTTGCAAAATTCTTGGAAATAATGTCTTTATAATCTGCAATCTCTAGCCAATCCTTCCAGTCGTATTTATCCATGTCAAAATCGTCATCATCACCAAAAGATGAAAAAATTTTATTCTGGCATTCTAGTTTGTACTTTGTAACTTGATTCTCCCACTTGATGCCATAAACATTCTGAAGATTAATAAAGACAGCTTTTCTTAGCAGCTCTCGAATCTCTACTTTTAAATCATTTCCTTGTTTTTGAATATCTTTATCTTGCGTTTCTTGCCATTCTTTAAGTTCCTCGGGGCAATAGTCATTGAACTCCTTGTAAACCATGTTTTGGAATGAATGTAGCCAGAACGGATCTGCACCAGAACCTAATGCGCCTTTAAGATTAGCACTCTCCTCGTCAGAAATGTTGTTCAACGCATTCGCAAGAGTTTCTAGATACGGACGCAACTTGTCTAGTCGGATAGTTATACTTGAATCAAACGAGAATTCATCCGACTTCATCAAGTAAGAATGTAATGAACCGATGAGCGTAATGAAAGCAAAAGAACCTCTGTTAGTAAACAACAAGTCATTACGCTTTTCCTCTTCTAAAATGTCATAAATGATGCTGTATGCTCCATCGATGAATTGCGTAATTCGTTTACGAGAATCACGCATAGCCTTTTCCGTATCACATTCGTTGATGTTGTAGATACATGTATCAGTATTGCCTATCCATTGAGATGCATTGGCTTTTGGAACAAGACCTGATCTTAGTAACGCATTGTTAAAAGAAGCAGACGAAAGTTTTGCAGGATCCTCACCAATAGAAATGAGATTGTAGAGAATGTGGTTTGAACTTCCTGATAGTTCCTTGATGATGGACGAACGTAATGCCTTCATTCGAGAATCTGGACGCTTTGAATCCCACAACAAATCTTGTTCAAGATCAATACGAAGGTCCTTGCGTACAGCCTTCTGATTCTCATTTATGTCCATAAATATCTTCAACTGTTCCTCTGAAAGCATGTTCTCAAATGCAACTACAGGTATTGTATTGTCATCCTTGTGGTCTGAGTTTGCATAACCATAAACACGATGTTGACCATCAATGATGTGAGCAAATCCGTAAGCGTTAGGAATGTAGAGGAAGCCAAACTCTGCATTAGAATCAGTCTTAACCTGAGTAGGAGTGAAATGTAAATCAAGTCCACTACCCTCTACTCCAAAGTTGATAATAATGGAATTGGGGAAGTAGCCACCATCGTTAATAAACTTGGTAATACCCTTCAGACGTGACGGAACAAGCAAACGCTGATAGGTAGGCGCCATGGAATCATTAACTTTTGTGCGGTGAAGGACAAAACCCACTTTGAGAAGTTTACTTGGCTCAATAGAGAACAAATAATAAGTTTTACCACCCATTTCACCCTTCAAAGCAGGTATTATAATTTTATCATCGCTTATCAATTCATCCTTGAACATCAAAGCATAGAATTGGTATTGGACAGCTTCTTTGTATGACTTGATGAGGTTGTTGATATATTTAAACGAATTGTCGTTTAGGTGGAATATTCCATTTTGCTTCATACGCTGGATATCCTCGCCTTCTTCCTGAAAACGGTAGTTGCGAGTAGCAAAGATGAATTTTACACGTTTCTTCTTTCCGTAAATCTGTTTGAGTACATCTGCAACGCCCTTCTTGTATTGCTCCATACAGTTTAATTCCTTCTTGAAATTACCAAGTTTAGGCGTAATCGTCGCTTTGCACTCAACTACAAATATGGCATCTTCACCAACAGCCACAACATCCAATTGCTGAGTATCCTCTTTATTTGGACCCCATTGAACACGGAGACTCTCATCTGAATTCAAAACACGAAAGCCTAACTTGTAGAACATACACCAAATGTCATCCTCAAATTGACTGCCAGAATCTTTTTTGAGGTTCATGGTAGTCTTTTTTGCGGTTTGACTTGCCACAGAATAGCCCTTCTTTTCGTAATCCTCAACCTCATTGTGGAGGACTTTGATTGTGATGTACTCTGTGTTCTTGGCCTTAAACTTTGTTTTCAGCGCATCTTCCTGATGAAGCATGTGAGACTTAATGTCTTCAATCTGTTGTTCCGTAAGATTTGCCATAATTATATTTTGAAATCTAAGTTAGTGAATATACATTCTTCATAAGCTCCACGTTTTGCATTCGTGCCACCTATCAAGCTTGTTCTTGTTAACTCTATTATATTGTCGCCTTTGTCGAACGTCTCAATAACTTTTTCGTGATTCGAATTTGTGAGGATGTAGTAAGCGCCTCGTCTTTTGATTTCTTCAATCATGCCAGCCAAGCGTTCTTGATCTTGTTCCGAAAATGCCCGTTGGTTATATTTCAAGAAAACGTTATTGTTCTTTGACATGATGTAGGGAGGGTCAAGAAATACTAGGGAATTCTCTTGCACATGGTCAAGACATTGTTCAAAATCACCATGCGAGATTTCTACTTGCTGTAAATACCTGCCTACCTTTCGTAGATTCTCATAGTCGAAATGATAGTTCAACTTCTTTCCCCAAGGTACATTGTACTCTCCTCGAAGATTCACCCTGTAGATTCCATTGAAGGAAGTTCTGTTAAGATAAATGAAACGCCCGGCAGCTTCAACTTCATTTTTAGGAACCATTGATCGCACCCGATAATAGGTTTCCTCATCTGTTTTCAATGCCTGAATAAATTCTATTATGCCTTCCGCATCTTCCTTCATTAGGCGGTAGGCTTGTATCAATTGCTCGTTTACATCAGAAATGAAAGCATGCTCAGGAAGGAACGAGAAGAGCATAGCGCCACCGCCAATAAATGGCTCATGATACGAAGAAAATTGATTGATATCCAAGTTGCCTCGCAAACGGCTTACTAGCCATCGTTTACCACCTGCCCACCTTAAAAACGGAGCAATATGTAATGATCCCTTTTTGCTTATAGCCATAACTATGACTGATTAATCATTTCTTCGGCAGCATCTTCTTTTCTTCAGATGCCAATCTGCGTTCTACTTTCTTTACATCCTCACCTGCTGGAAGCTGTTCTGGAACAATTCCACGACTGAGGAGCATGTCACGAACAGCTTTGTTGTTGTCAATGTGTTCTCTTTCAATAGAGGTCATTCCGTGAAGGTCTTTCTGCTGAACATTCACGCTCGTCATTTCTGCAGCAAAGTCCTTTGCCTTGATGCTTATAGTGGGGAGGAAGTCGGCAACGGCACGATTGGCAGGCGCCCCTAATCTACGCTTAAGCATGGCGGTATTCATGTGGAATAGTGCCTGATCACCTTTGCTACGAATAATAGCAAATCCCTTATCGTCAACACCACGCTCATAGAGAACACCCGACAACAGTTTTTCTGTCTCAGCTAATTTATGGCGAGCCTTCACACGTTCGTATTCCAATACTCTGCGTTCTACCATCTCTGCAATACGTGTCTGTACGGCAAAGTAGTTTTGGGCAAAGGATATTTCGGGTTTGCGAGGGTCACCATTTTGAGCTACAAGATAGCATGCATAGCGAGTGAGCATGAAGTCATCAATTTCACGTTCTGATCCACTTCCTAATGACACCATTTTACTGACGCTGGTAAAATGGTCTGAAACCTCTATGCCTGCATTTTTGCAAGCCTCTTGTGCTTTGGATAGAACATTCTCAAAGGTTTGCCACTTGGCATATCCAAGCAAGACGCACAACTCGCGAGCGCTCCAGCATTCAACACCATCATATTCGCATGCAATGGATTCAAACTTATCGAACAGATTCTTTATATCTTCGGATTTCATATTTTTTCTTTTATTTATATTGTTAATCAATCACTTCCCAATGTCCTGTTTTATTACAACCCACAACTGGTACCTCAAGAGCATGATTTTAATAATAAAAATAATAATAGAAATAGCGAGTTCTGCAAAGTTACTAATTAATTTTGAAAATAAGGTTAAGAACGATATTTTTTATTTTGGGAACGGCAAAATTTAACATTTCCCCCCTCATTTTTTTCTTGTTATTCAGCCATTGTTTACATTAATCATTTGATGTGTTTGGAGCTATGGCAAGTAAAAGGTAACACTTTATACGAAAAACAGGCAAATTGTACAAAAAAACATTTGGAGAAGTGAAAAGTTTTTGTTAATTTTGAAAATAAAGTCATTATCATTCTTCCCCATTTGAAGGGGTATTTGATTCAACTTCATTTCGATTTCTTCAATGGTTGGAACTATTCTTCCCATTTTGGGAGTTTTCAACATTATCCGCCTTGCCCATCAGGCGTTTTGTCTCCTGCAACTCCTTTTGCAAGAGGCGCACACGCTCGGCCAATTGCTCTTGGCTTGGGAGGGCATCCTTGATTCTAATGTTATTGTACGTGGCTACACCCATCGGAGTAGAGATGCCTTTGAATGACCATTGAACATCAATCTTATCCATATCGGAGCAAACAAGCAAGCCGATTGTCGGGTTCTCATCGTCGGTCTTCAACAATTCATCAACGGCATTCACGTAATAGTTCAACTTGCCTGCAAATTCGGGCTCAAATGGTTTGGCTTTCAGTTCACAAACGACATAGCAACGCAGGCGAATGTGATAAAACAACAAGTCTATCTTGCGTGAACGACCTCCCACAACAAGTTCCTTCTGTCTGCCAAGGAAGGCAAAACCAGTTCCTAATTCCAACAAAAGGTCAGTCACATTTTGGGTAAGAGCTTCTTCCAACTCAGCCTCGTCATAAATCTCATGCTCAACTGTGGCAAACCCAAAGTCATAGTTTTCTTTCAGAACCTCCTGAACGAGTTTGCTTTGCAATATTGGCAGATGGTCATTAAAGTTATTGACAATCTTGCCTTGATGCTCATAGAGGTTTGCCTTGATGCAATTGATGAGGGCATCGCGACTTAATCCTTGCTCTATGGTCTTGCTTACATAAAACAATGCTTCGTCGATAGATTTACATTTCGTTATAATCTCTACATGATGTCGCCACGGAACAAGCGCAAAGGGCAATGGAAATTCTTCACCAATCTGGCGGAGTTTTTCTGAACTCAATTCTGCACCAACCTGGTGCATTTTTGCTACATATTGATTTTCAATCCTTTGCAATTCTGCACCAGCTTGGTGCAGAATTTCTTCCTCTCCTTGAGTATAAAACAAATACCATTGTTTCATATACCAAAGATTGCGTACAGAAAAACCATCCGCATCAGGAAACTCTCGCTTCAAATCTAAGCTTACTTGTTCTACGACTCCAGTTCCCCAATGTTCTTCGGCTTTCTTCTGTACCAAGTCACGACCAAGTTGCCAGTTGAACAGAAGTTTCTCCGCATTTACCTTGACCGCAGCCTTCACCTGTGCGGAACGATAGCGACTCTTAATGTCTGCTATCCAATCCGCATATTCCGAATCAATGTGAATATCATGCGACTTCACTATATATGGTTCTGCCTGTGGTTGTATGTCTTTATTCTTCTGCGACATTTCTTTGATGTTAGCGAATTCTACTTCATTTCTTCCTGTCTTACTAAGTCCTGTACTGGCACCTCAAGAGCATGATTTTAATTAAAAAACTAAATAATAGAAATAGCGAGTTCTGCAAAGTTACTAATTAATTTTGAAAATAAGGTTAAGAACGTTATTTTTTATTGGGGAACGGCAAAATTTAACATTTATTTCTCTCGTTGTGGCCAATTAGACATAGTATGACAATCTTTGTCACCCGAATAGAGTATGGAAGTAATACTCTCGCAGATACCATGCTTTTCCCCCACACCTCCAAACATTTCAATCAATATCTTTAAAATACGAATAGAATAGCCTGAGTAGTATAATGGATACCAAATTGAGCAAAAATCGAAAACGATTACGACAAATTTATGCAATTATCAAAAATAATACCATAAAAATTTGGAGCATTCATAAAAAATCATTACTTTTGCGCCATGAAGACAACGATGTATATTATAAACTAAACTGAGTATAAACAATCAACTGCTATATCCGATATAGTACAACTATTAACTAAAAACAAATTTATAAAATATGAAAGCTAGTGTACAATACAATGACTTTGTCGGAACATGTGCCGCTGACATCAGCGATTTTCAAGATCTAAGTGAATATTTAAAATCTTTGGGTGTCGATACTAATCGATATGATCCCATTGGTATTAATTTTTTTACAAGTAATGTTTCATCAAAAATTTCTTTTTATGTGATATGTACTGATGAACAAGGTGACAAATCAAAAGCAGTAAAAATTGCAATTGAAGATGCAGAATTCCAAGATGTAATTAATCTATTTAAAAGATTTGAAGTCATATTAACTAAAAAATATTCTGAAGATTTAGAGTTGATTGATGAACCTGTAAAATATATAAAATTAGAAAAAGAAAAATAATTTTTTGTGAGTTAGTTCTTTAGCATAGAAATTTTAGTTTCTACTCAGTTCCTAATTCTATCGGATATAACACATATTACATCTCCACTATTCATAATTATTGGATAGTGGATTTGTTATAACATCCACAAATATTTATTTAATGTTTTTGTGTGGTTTCAAATTAATTTCTATCATAACTTGCATTTCTGTTGGTAATATTTGCTATTTTTGCTGCTATTCTTTGTTTCACAAAATAATATAGAATTACGTTTTTTCGTGCCGCCTCCAAACCATAGAACTTATATTTACAATTTACTTTCATTTTTATGTCATAGAATCATCTTTTGATATATATGTTAGGCAGTTCATTTCTTGTATTTGTGGCCAATTGAGATATATGGTTTAAAAATAATAGTGGATCAATAAATACAGAAAAAATATAATGTTTAGAAAATGTTTAACATTTGGTTTGTTGTAGGAAATTTGGTAGCTTTGTGAAATAACAACTAATTTTTAAACATGAATAAACAATATCAAAAATTAACAGAAATAGAGAAGACTCAGTTAAGAAGTATCTTTAATGAAGAGCCTATTTATAATAATTTAAGATGTAGACTTTCTTCTTTTTACGAACATTCAGGAATACTACAACCTGAAGAAATATGGTACGAATCTAAACGATTATGTCTAAAATTGGTTAGGTCAAATAGCCCTGTTACTACTTTATGTGAATATGTAGAAGATATGCGAAATGAATTACAAAGTGTTCAGATAGAAAATCGAGTTCTTGAACTTCATGGAGAGCATATATCTAAAAATATGCATCAAGCTAAGATTGATGATGTTATAAACCATATAATTCTCTATACGTGGGTGATAATTTATGTAATGGAAGATGACAGTTATACTGGAGAATATATGTGGTGGGATAAGGTTAGAGGAGATGGTAAAGATGCACTCAAAGCGATATCAGAGTATTCTGATGATTGGCTTTCTAGATATATTAATTCAATTAAAATTGATATAGATAGACAATTAAAAGATAAAAGTTTAGTTAATGAGTGGAATTATTATGATGTATCAAGTGATGAAGAAGATTTGTTAAATAAAAGTCGTGGTGATGAACTTGTATGCGTTTACGACATAAATCATAACTACCATCGTTCTTTGGAAGAGGCAAAGGAAGATCCTGTAAAGAGATCGTGTTATAAAGGAGTACTACGAACATTGTCAAGATTCGCACTTCAAAATAATATAGAAATAACAGAAAAAGAGTATGATAACATTTTCATTGAAGCTGAATTATTTTTATTTGATATAGAAAAATCTGAATTTAAGGAAATCGCAATTCTTAATTCCCAAAATAGAATACGTAAGAAGTTCAATACGATAAAGACCAATACAAACAATGATGATATATTATGTAAATCTCCGAATTTCATTAAAGGAATACTTATCGAAGCTATTTTTATCATAGTAGCATATGAAAAATTCAAAGATGCTATAGATGTAGAAAACGACACATTCATACATTGTCGTACAAATTTTGAAGATAGTGGCTTTGATAAATTAATTGATAATTCAGTATGGAAACTCATTTGCGAGAGAATTCCAAGAATGGAAAAACCATGTAGAGAAGATTTAGAAGCTGAGATTGAAAGACTTAGAAATAAACTGTCAATATATGAAGAATTAAAAGAACCACAAATAAATTTAAAACCTCTGGTTATTGATCCCCACGATAAGGTGAGACTTGAAGTGATGATGAAACTTTTGGAATCTTCTAATGTGGATTTAAAAACTCGAGGAAACAAAGCCGAGACTGCAAGACTTTTGGAATGTCTTACAGGATTACCCTTATCTACTTGTCGAAACTATGTGACTAATCGTGATTTAAATAAAGATACGCATAAAGAAGAAATCACGACAATAAACTCTCAACTGGAAAAAATTAAAATTTTCTGGCGAATTTGATATTGGGTTAGTAGAAACCTTAGTATACAAAAATACTAACCATACCTAAGTTGGTATTTTATGTAAAAATTTCAGCAATAGGCTGTATTTCAATAATTTTGCAAGCAGAATTCTAATCAGAGTTTCTGCTTGCATTCTTTTTTTATAGGATATTTGTCAGCAGAAAAACATACCACGGGACTCTGAGAGTGATGACCAAGAAATGATCTTCTGCAATCATCGCTTTAGTGGGAGAAGGTCTATTATTTTCATAATAGCAATATGAAATTTAGAATTTCATTTACTGATCAGAGTAAATCTCAGATCAAACACATTGGAGGCATCATCTCTGTCATCCTCCGTAGTAGCTCACCATTCGCTCAGGCTTTTCGCAAGCACTTGGCTGACATCAAGAAAGGAGGTAGCGTATGTGTACAGTAATATTTGAGGTGCTTACTATTGCTGTCCTCATCCTTGAGATGTTCCTCTTCGTCGCTCTCTTTAGCGAGATAAAGGGGATTGACCGCGCGCTTAACAACTATGTGGATAACCTTTTACAGGAGGACGGCGACGATGAAGAATAATACGTATTTGGCAGTCAACCTGAAGGTGAAGATGTTCAGAGATGCTCACCTGAAGCTCGGTAAGGATTACATCGGCATTCTCTGTCATGATGTTCCAGATGATAGTGTTGGTGGTGACGATGATCATTTCACGTTCACCGAAACCTATCCTATGAGTGTGCGAAAGCGCAACCCGCAGGTGTTTAGTGGCGAGTTTATTACCGTTACTCGCAGATCTGATGGCACTTACCGCATCAACTTCAAGTCTTTCTATCTCAAAAAGGGCTTTGACGTGATTGCATTCGCAAATGGTGTGGCAAGCGAGATCAAGAAAGCTCTCAAGGGCCTTATAGGGAAGTAGTCTTTCTGGACCGAGCGTAGCGGACAGTTGGACAGTGGACAGATGTGTTTTTACAATACATTTATCTCTATTTTCTATATATTATATATTATAACTAATTAATAATAAGACAGTTATAAGTAAAGGTAAAGAAAATTCGTGTTTCCCAAAATTCAACTGTCCTTCTGTCCGTACTGTCCTGTCCATGCTCGGTCTCTATGTTTAATTTCTTCTAAAAAGCTGAATTTCAATAATGTACGATATTTCAAAATCAACAGCACCAAAGATGCCGGAACTGAAAAACGGTACAGAATGTATCAAACTTTTGCTCACGCAGACCTCAAAAGACATGCACGAGCCTATTGTTCCTATGCTTTTCCCTGTTTTGGGGGCACATATCTGTAATTCTGAATTTATGTATCCTGACAATTCTTGGAAGGAGATGTGTGGCGAAATGGCCAACCTCGTTGCGGATAGTGGGTGTAACAAGGGACAATTCGGTAATCTTGTTGAGGCTATCAACCGTAATTTCCGTAAGCACGACGATGAGGAGATGAAGAAACTCGTGGAATGGTCGAGACAGGTGAAGTCGAAGTCATCCAACAAGGATAAGCCCGATCATCCTGATGTGGCGATATGGTTTCCTCCTGCCGACACTACCAGACCTGCCTTCATTCAGAATGCTATGGCATGTGAGGCGTTGGGAGGGCATACCCAGTACCTTAATCTGCCAGAGGTGGAGATGGCTGACGATATGTGTGGCGGTCATAAGAAGGTGTCGCAGATTATGCGTAACATATTCGACCGCACGCGTTCTGGTGCCTTGCGTGCCACAGCCGACGGTATCACGGGTAATCCTATCCTGCGCGTGAACATCACGTTCAGTTCCACGCCTTATTCCGCACGCAGTTTCTTCAAGAGGGATTTGAAGAACGGCACCTTCGGGCGTATTGTCTTCTCCTACAAGGCTCGAACGGTTCGCGACGGCAGGATTCCCCGTCAGGGTAAGTACATGGATGAGTTCTATGAGAAACTGGATGAGTATATCACTCGGTTGGAGACATGCAAGGGGCGCTTCGTCATCAAGCCTCTCAACAAGCTTGCCGACAAGCTGGCTATGGATATGGCTAAGTTGGGCGACCTTACCGACGATGATGATCTCTGGGATGTATCTAAGCGCGCTATCATCAACGCATGGAAGGCGGGGTGCATCATGTGGGTGCTTAACAATCAGACTTGGACAAAGTCGATGGGTGAGATTGTTGAGTGGCTTGTGTATCACGACCTCTGGAGCAAGATGCAGGTGTTTGCCGACTTGATTGACAATGAGACGGGCACTCTGATCGAGGCTCAGCGACATGGTCCGAAGAATTTACTCGAAGACCTGCCTGCCTCGTTCAACGAAGCTGAGTTGCAGGCGCTTCGCAATAGTCATGGCAAGTCTCCTGACGGCACGAAGGCTCAGTTGCGTGCATGGAAGTGCCGTGGCTACATCGAGTTCTCTTCGGAGACTGGGCTTTATACCAAGACGGAGAAGTATCTGCGTGGGGTGTAAGTGTGTAAAGTGTAAAGAGTAATGTAAAGTTTTCAGAACGCAAAGGCGCTAAGGCGGTAGGAGGGATTTGCTTACGCCTTCTAAAAAAACATAGCAAAACAAATAAAAACATATAAAAACAAAATGTTTTCTCTTGTTTTCTTTTGTTTTAATTGGTTTTTCTAAATGGCGAAAGCAACTCGTTATTAACTAAACTCTGCGTCTTTGCGTTCAAATAAAATCTCTATTATGGATAAATTAGAAATTCAAAAGCTCCGCGACATTCCTATTGAGGGTGTCGCTGAGCGACTTGGACTCAAGATAAGGCTGCATAAATGCCTGTGTCCGTTTCATGATGATCATCATGCCAGTCTGTCATTCAATATCCGAAGGAACACTTACCGTTGCTTCGTCTGTGGGGCTTCGGGCGGTACTATCGACTTGGCGATGACTCTTCTGAAGTCATCGGGCAGGGGATCGTTTCGTGAGGCGTGCCGTTGGCTGGCTGATGAGAATAATGTCATTCTGACTGAGTACACCTCAACCCTAACCTCTAATCCCTCAACCCTAACCTCTTTCGATGCCAGTCGCTATGAGCGTTTCTTCGAGCATCCTTGGCTCTCTGATGCCGCCCGACGATTTCTATTCGATGAGCGTATGCTTGACGAGCGTGTGGTGCGCTGGTGCCGACTCACATCTTGGCAAGACCGCAAGGGCGTGAACTGGTTGCAGATTCCCTACTACGATGTGGACGGCAAGCTGATCGGCATTCAGAACCGCAATCTGGGATTATCTCCTGTGAGCAATCCGTCATGCGCCAGCGGCTCCCTCCCTCGGGAGGGCGGGGAGAGGGGCCCTCGTTTCCGCTTCCCTATCGGCAGCCGATGCTCCCTCTACAACCTGCCTGTTCTGAAGTTGCTTCGTGAGGGTGAGTCGCTCTACATCACGGAGGGATGTTCTGACTGTTGGGCGATGCTTTCCTCTGGGCATAAGGCGATTGCCATTCCGTCGGCTACGTTGCTGAAGCCGAGTGATGTAACCGCCATCACCCAACATCTGCCACCCGGCACTCAGCTCCACATGTATCCTGATCGTGACGAGCCCGGCGAACGACTATTCCTGCAACTGAAGGAATTGTTGGAATCTCAGTCGGGCGCGAGCGGCTCCATCCCTCGGGAGGGCGGGGAGAGGGGTACTCGGGATGACGGGGGAAGGGGCCACTTCTCCCTCCATCATCATCATCTGCCTCCCGACTGCAAGGACTATAGCGAATATTATATTTCAACCAAAAAGAAAGGACAACCATTATGAACAAGTTTCCGATTCGAGTGTATAGCAAGAAGGAACTGGCGCTATGCTATTTCCCTGAGTCAACGCCACATAGCGCAGTCAAACAGCTTATGGCATGGATAAAGCGGAATGACGATTTGCTCTCACGACTACACGCCACGAGTTACAAGTGCCAGTCAAAGACATTCTCCCCACGACAAGTGGAGATTATTATCGAGTACTTAGGCACACCAGATGGATATGATTAACACTCTATTTTTTCAAACGCAAAGACGCAGAGTCGCAAAGTTTTTTCTCGAACACAGATAGCACAGATTAAAGGGATAGGCTCGCTTACGTTCGTGATTAATATCTTTGAACACGAAAGAAACGAAAGAAACGGAATAGGCTCGCTTACGCTCGTGATTTGCGGAGCTCTGAAGGAGCGATACCTAAAAGGGCAGTCCGTAAGGGCTGTTATATGGATTGTTATAGTATATTGAGGTCTGTAGGACCGACATCTATTGTATTTGTCTATGTTTTTAGATGTCGCACTTACAGCGCTCCTTTAATTACGCATCTATCGAATAACAGCCCTCACGGACTGCCCTGTTAGGTGCCGCACCTTTGGTGCTCGCCGCGAAAAGACTTCGTTTCTTCTGTTAATTCCGTGTTCAAAAAAAAGTCTCAGCGACTTCGCGACTTTGCGTTCAAATAAAAAATTACACAAAATAGTCCCCTATCGTCCCCTAACGTCCCTTAAAGCGAAATTGACAATTCGGAATTTAGTAATTTTGCACTTGAAAGATTGAAACACGCACCGGCTTTCAGCCGACGTTCGTTATCTTTCAGGTGCGAGGTGCAAAGCACGTTGTATCGTGAATCAGGAACTGACCCTCTAAATCTCCCGGCATAGGGAGACTTCCATCGCCCAAAATTTCCCCTATGCAGGTGGACCAAGAGAGTCTTAAGTCCCATGTGATTCCCTAGTGATTCCTATGTGATTCCCATTTTAGGGAAAGCCCCCCAGTACTCCGAAGGTGGAGGGATTGAAGATAGTACTGCAGGCTATTGACAACCAAAAGGGCAAGGCAAAAGGAATTCACCTTAACTTCATTATTAACTTGCTGTCGCCTTCTAAAAAAACAGAACAAAACCAACAAAAACATATAAAAACAATAAAACAAAATGTTTTCTTCTGTTTTCCTTTGTTTTAATTGGTTTTTCTAAATGGCGTAAGCAACTCATTATTAACACTTAAAACCCGCACTACCCCTTGGCGGTTATGGCTCTAATGCTATATAAAAATTCTCCCACTCGGGGGAGTTAGAGGGGGGCTTCTATGGGAAAACTTTCCGGCATTATCAGTAAGATTAACGGCTCAGCCGGTAACATTACGTTCCGAAGACTCAACGGTGAGACCGTTGTCTCAGAAAAAGTAACACAGATTCGCAACCCTCGCTCTGAGGCCCAGATGCGAACAAGGACAAAGTTCACTAACATCGTGAGCATGTATCGCGGCATCCGTCCGCTCCTCAACTATGGCTTCGAGGCAAAGCCGAAGACGCTGAGCGACTACAACATGTTCGTCAAGGTGAACATGCAGCGCACACCTATCTACCTCACCAAGCAGGCTGTGGCTGACGGTGCATGTGTGGCAACGGCGTATCAGATTTCACAGGGTTCGCTCCCTGCTATCGTGCTCACAGGCACAGGGCAGAACGTGAAGACCGACATCCGTCTGGGCGGTGAGTCTATCACTTCCAGCACAACCGTGGCGCAGTTCTCTGCTGCCGTTGTTCAGAACAACGCTGACTACCGCTATGGCGACCAGATCTCGTTCTTCCTCGTCAAGCAGCTTGTGAACGCGGAGACAGGCATCCCTTACTGTCAGTTCTCAGCAGCAAAGGTCATCCTCGATGCTGCAAACGAAGACAAGCTCGCCGACGTGACAGGCAGTTCACACGGCTTCGCTTCTGCTGACGGCATGCTCGCCCACGTGGGTAACGATGGCGATTGCGCCTATGCTTGGGTTCACACTCGCAAGTCTGACGGCAAGACACTCGTTTCTTCTCAGTCGCTCGTTTCAGCCAACACGAAGGAGGCAGAGTACAAGGGTGATGCTGCCTACAACCTCTCAAAGAGCTCTTACGGCTCAAGCGTAGAGAGCTTCCTCGTGCCTGACGGCAACGCAACAGGCTCAACCGCAGGCGGTGGTGACAACGGAGGCGGTGGAGACGGAAATGACTCGCTTTAGAAGCCTACCCAGTCCCTCCCAAAAGGAGGGCTCCACCCCCCTCACCCCCTCCAGGGGGAGTGGTTAGTATTTCAAATCATGGGGGAATACGAACAATTAGAAACCGAATTACAAGCGCGGCCATTGGAGGGATGTTACTATAAAACATCCTTCCCTTTGGGAAGGCTTGGTTAGGCTCTTATGACTAAGGAAACTTGGAAGTTCATTCTTCAGACTATTGCAAGCATTCTGACTGCGATAGCGACTACCCTCGGCGTGACCTCTTGTATGGGGTATTAATAGAATCCCCGCAGCCTTTGCAGGTTGCGGGGATATATTTATCTTTTTTTTGACCACAGATTACACAGATTAAAGGGATTTTTCGCAAGGCTCAACAAGCTAAAGCAAGTATCTCGCTTGCGCTCGTGATTTGCATCTGTGAGATCCTGAATATCTGTGGTTATTTATTTGAACACAGATAGCACAGATTAAAGAGATATGCTCGCTTGCGCTCGTGATTAATATCCCTAAAATCCTGAATATCTGTGGTTAATATAAACATGAACACGGAAGACACAGATGGAACGGAAGTTCCGTTTCTTTACTTCCCCGTGGTCAGTGGGTCTGCGACAAATCTCGTGCATTTCGTGTTCGTAAAAAAAGAAACCTCTGCGTCTTTGCGTCTCTGCGTTTGAAATATTTGCTTTCGCCTTCTAAAAAAACAGGGGAAAACCAATAAAAACATATAAAAACAAAATGTTTTACCCTGTTTTCTTTTGTTTTAATTGGTTTTTCTAAATGGCGAAAGCAACTCATTATTAACTAACCTCTGCGTCTTTGCGTCTCTGTGTTTGAGGATCTGCAAGGGGTTGCAAGGTTTTTTTCTACATTTCTTGTGAAAATATTTGGTGATTACAGAAATAAATCTTATCTTTGCACTATTCAATTAGAATTTATTCTCATTGATATGTTTGGTATTGATTCCCTGTATTATGCAGGAGTCAATTACCTGTTTTAGTTATTTTGGCTCGTCATCTGTGAAGACTGCGAGTACTCTTAGTTTACAGATAAATTTTTATCACACACTAGCCCCCGTAACCTGTGAAGGTTGCGGGGGATAATTTGTTTTCGCAACTCATATTAACTAAACGCGAAGGCGCAAAGACGCGGAGAATTTAATATGAACACGGAAGACACGGAATAAACAGATTATCTCGCTTGCGCTCGTGATAAGGGAAACGGATGTATCTGATGTATCTGAAATAATTTACTGGTTTAATTTTCTGATAATTTACTTTCAGACCCCGACGCAAGTCGTATTTTCTTGCTTTCGCCATCTAAAAAAACAGGGGAAAACCAATAAAAACATATAAAAACAAGACAACAATAACCAAAATGTTTTACTTTGTTTTCTTTTGTTTTAATTGGTTTTTCTAAATGGCGAAAGCAACAAATCTCTAAAATTATTAAAACGAGATAAAAATACTTTCCTTGTGTCTCCCTCTTATGGGTTTTGCTTGTGGCAAATCCCATGCTGATGCGAGTTCTCCTTTTCTTTGGTAAGCCTTTGAGGGCTTCCCAAGAAAATAAGCCTCCCCCAGCGGGAGCCACTACGGAAAGACAAAATATAATTCAAAATATCGCCTTAGGGCGAAAAAAAGGCTGGCGCATCACGCCCTTTCGACGCAAGAATAAATCATTTCCCCTTTTGCTGCATGTTTTTTACGACCGATAGGGAGCTATTTTTAATAATATTTTGTCTTTGGCATATTCCGATTCTCGGTAAGAGAATGATAATTTGGTTATGGATGGGCGTTGAGAATGTGCTTTGCCATTCTCATAAGGCCATACAGAAACAAAGTATCAAGCCCAAAGGCTCGGAATATGATAAAGTATTTTGATCTTGTTAAAATCTAAGCTGAAAAATCGGGATGAAAATCATTGATAAAATGTTTTACTTTGTTTTACGTGGTTTTAATTGGTTTTTCTAAATGGCGAAAGCAATCCCGTGATCTCATGGGGTATTAAAAGAATCCCCCGCAGCCTTTGCAGGTTGTGGGGGATATTTGTTTCTCGCCATCTAGAAAATAGGGATAGAACCAATAAAACATATTGAAAACAAAATGTATTGCGTTCTTTTGTCTTAATTGGTCGTTCTAAATGGCGAAAGTGACATGCCCGGATTGGGGGCTTTAGCTTTTTATTTCAACGCCACCTAAGGTGCAGTTGGCCCTGATTATTAGTCGCTTTGCATCGTTGTCGGGGCAGCGCGGGATTTTATTGTCAACGCCGCCAAGGATGCAGGAACTGTCAACCTGAAGACTGATGTTCTGAGGAATTTTCAGTTCTACTCCGCCGAAAAGCGTGTGTATGTCCAAGACGCTTCCGTCCTTTATGTTTGCTCCACGCAAATCCATACAAACTCCACCGAAGATGGCTTCAATCTTCGCGCCGTAGAAGTTCTCGTCTCTGAAGTTGTAGGCGTTGCCTGCAAATGTGACCGAGATATTCATGGGCTCTCCTTCTTCCACTTCAGGCACCTCGCACAGTTTCATGCTGGTGCTGTGCCCGTGGCTGCTTGATGAACCGAATACCAGTCGGAGACCGATTAACAATATTATACCTGGAATGATGAACTTCTTCCAGTCAGCGTCAAGGATACTGTCGAAAAAATCGTATCCTAATGCCTTTGCCATCATCATTGCTCCGATGGCAAGGATAATTATTCCTATTAAAATTCTTTTCATATCTTTTTTTAGTGGTCTAAGGACTAAGGTCTAAGGTCAAAGGTGTAAAGAGTAAAGGGTAAAGGCTAAAGTCAAAAGGGTAAAGGGTAAGGCTCTAACCTCTAAACTCTAAACTCTAAACTCTAAACACTAACCTCTGATTTTCGAGTGCAAAGATAATATTATATTTGAAAACAGACAAGAAATTATCGTGACAAGGTTGTGACAAGTGGTAAAAGTCACGCATTTGTCACGTTTTTTTGTCCTTTTTGCTGAAAAAATACGCAGATTTTTCGCTTTTTAGAGGTAAAAGAAGTATCTTTGCAGTTCTAAAGGTCTAAGGTCTAAGGTCAAAAGACTAAAGACATGGGGTAAGGCTGAGAACCTTTGGCATTCGACCTTAGACCTTAGACTTTTGACTTTAGACTTATATAAAAATGCGAATAAAGAGTAATAGGATTGTTTTTTGGGGTGTTGTGTCACTTTTTCTCCTTGTGCTGTCTTCCTGTGGAAATAAGATGCAGGAGGCAGAGACGTTGTATAGGGAAGGAGTAAGGGCAGCAAAGACTCCCGATTCACTTAACGAGGCTGCCGAGATGCTTTTGCATTCGCTGTCGCTTCAGAATGAGGAAGAGCCAACCGAACTTCTTGTAAAGACATACGAGAGCATTTCGCGTATATACTGGAATCAGGACTATCCCACGAAATCACTTCTCTATGCCAGGATGTCGCTCAAGGCAATGGAGCATATTGACAACGACTCTCTGCTTGTCAATGTCTATAACCGCGTGGCATCAAGTTATTACCTGAGTGACCTCAAGGACAAAAACGATAGTGCGATAGTATATTTCGACAAGATGCTCGAGCTTGCCATAGCCACTAAGGATACGAGAAATATCATAAATGCATACAACAATCTTGGAGCCGTGTTCATATTGCAAGGCAAGACCGACGAGGCTCTGAAGATGTTCAGGCGCTCGCACGAAGTGCCTGACCAGTTGCAGCAAGACAACGCCCTCTATTATTATAACTGCTCACGATGCTATGAGAACAAGAACATGTGGGACTCATGCATAGTAGCCATACGTCATAGCCTCTCATACTATAACTCAACCAACTATTCTGCTCTTTCAAAGCTCTATAGAAGGCTTTACAATGCGGAGATGCATCTAAGGCACTTGGATCAGGCCTGCCTCTTTGCCGATTCGGCTATGGAATACAGCGACAGGAGCATAGAAGAACAGCAGCGTGAGGATATCAGAAGCGTTACGGAACGCTATCAGCACGAGAAATATGTGGACAACCTCCGACTTCAGCGTACACACTGGCTGATAGTACTGCTTGTCGTTGTAGTTGTCTTCGGACTTCTGTTCCTGGGCATGATGTTCCGCAACAAGCATAGGATGATAGGACTTCAGCGCAGGATGGAAGCCCTGAACCTCCGCGTAGTGCGTGAGGAGGCAAGGAAACTTGCAAGTACCAACATTCAGCACTCTGTCTCTGCCTCGGAGGAAGGGGAGGGTGCCCAACAGTCGACTGAGGAGAATGAATGGACAGAGGAAAAGGAAGAGAACCTCTCAGCGCTCTATCTTGAGCAGTTCAAGGTGTCGAAAGAGATATTCCAGGCGCGTCCGGCATACTCAAAGATACGACAGCTGAGATATCATACCGACAAGAACTATCTGCCAGATGAAGAGCGTCTGCCGCTTATCGACAGCATCCTTGAGGTGTTTATTGACCAGTTGCAGAAACTCGTAGCCAGTTATCCAGAACTTACCGAGGACGAGTGCATATATGCTTTGCTTATCTTCGTGGGCTGCAATAATGCTACGGCTTCAATAATAACGAAGACAAGTGAGGCTACGCTTCGCAAGCGCCGCTCCCGTTTCAAGCAGAAGACAAGCGAACAGGTGTTTAATCTGTTTATGAGAGCGGGGGAGAAATAAAAAATTAACAATTAACAATTAATAATTAACAATTAACACTTGCGAAAGAATTAACATGCCTTTCGTATGAGTTGCTTTCGCCATCTAAAAAAACAGAGGAAAACAAATAAAAACATATAAAAACAAATGTTTTATTTTGTGTTCTATTATTTTAATTGGCCATTTTCTAAATGGCGAAAGCAACTCATTGTTCACTTAAACGATTTCTATTACCTAAGATCAACATGCTTTATCATATTCCGAGCCTTTGGGGCTTGATACTTTGTTTCTGTATGGTCTTATGAGAATGGCTATGCTCATTCTCAACGTCCATTCATAACCAAATTATCATTCTCGTACTGAGAATCGGAATATGCTAAAGACAAAATATTATTCAAAATAGCTCCCTGCGGTCGTAAAAAAGGCTGGCGCATCATGCCCTTTCGCCGCATGGATAAATCGTTTTCTCCTTCGTCGTATGGATTAATCTGTTTCCCTTTCGCTGCTTGATTTTTTACGACCGCAGGGAGCTATTTTGTCCTCGTATTTTGTCTTTCCGAAGTGGCTCCTGCTGGGTGAGGCTCATTTTCTGGGGAAGCCTCAAAAAAGGCTTGCCAAAGGAAAGGAGGACTCGCATCAGCTGGGATTTGCCACAAGCAAAGCCCAAAATGGAGACACAAGGAAAGTATTTTGATCTCGTTTTTAGAGAGATAACGAGTTGCTTTCGTTTTTTGACTGACAATAATTTTTCGCAAAACTCAACAAACTACGCAAGTTCTTCGCTTAGGCTCATCATGCTGAGGCAAGTCGTCGAGCTCACGTTATTTAGGTATTATTCATTTTCGCTATTCATTTTTTTACTTAACAGGTGCGTATTTTTGTTTATTTTTCCTAAAATTTTTGGTAGTCTGTAGATAATAGCATACTTTTGCACTCGGAATTTTAAAAAGGTTCTAATGTATTCAGGTTTTTTAGGTTAAGAATGCTTATAGAGAAGCAGACTTCTACCCCATAACCTCCACGTCATCTAGCTAATATTCAAGAGGAGTCCGAAAATCTTTTAACAGAGTAGGAACATACATTAAATCAATTAATTATTAAAAAATCATGAAAAAATTATTAACCCTTATTGCTACTGCTTTTATTGCTTTGTCTGTATCTGCACAGTCAGAGGCTGGTTCATTCACTTTGCAGCCAAACGTAGGTTTCACTTACACCACCGCTACAAGCGATTGGGGTAAAGGTAAAGATGGCGCTTTTGCTCTTACTGCTGGTGTTGAGGGAATGTATATGGTAAACGACAAGTTCGGTGCTGCTCTTGGCTTGAACTTTACTGGCTATAATATCAGTCAGGAGATTCAAAAGGAAGATTTGGTTTGGAGCAACTACTATTTCAATGTTCCTGTAACAGCAAACTACTACGTAGCTCCAGGTCTCGCCGTTAAGGCTGGTTTTGCTGTGAATTTCCTTTCAACAGCTAAGCTCGACGGTTATGACGAATTTGAATTTGACTATGGTTTTGTATCAGCTAAGGGTAAAGTGAAGGACTTATATAAGTCTACATTCTTCTCTGTTCCTGTAGGTGTTTCTTATGAGTTTAACAGTTTCGTATTCGATGCTCGTTATAATTTTGGCCTGGGCAAAGTTCGTGAGAAAATGGATGGTTCTTTCAACGCTCTCACCTTCACAGTTGGCTATAAGTTCTAAAATTATACAACAACAAATATACATCGGCTTGCAATCTAAATGGTTGTAAGCCGATTTTTTTATTTCCTGTAGAATTATGAAAAAAATCATCTTTTGGGGGTAATGATTTCCGCTGCTCATCTGTATAATAACGTGAGTTCGACGACTTGCTTCAGCCTGATGAGCTTCAGCGAATAATTCAAGACTGCGAGGGCTGAAAGCCCGACACCTAATAGGGCAGTCCGTAAGGGCTGTTATTTGGTAGAAGCGTGATTAAATGAGCGCTGTAAGTGCGACACCTGAAGACTTTAGGTGTCGGTCCTACAGACCTCATCCTTCTAATATCGACAAATATAACAGCCCTATCGGACTGCCCTTTTAGGTATCGCTCCTTCAGAGCTCTTTCAACCACATGATAGTCAATAATATACAACTGAAGAAATTCATCGAACTCACGTTATAATAGATAAAAGCAAAACAGATTATCAATAAAATATAATAAATTATCAAATGAAGAAACAACTATTCATGACGGTCTGCGGACTACTGAGCATAGTGGCTGTACAAGCTCAGCCATTGTTGAAAACACATGTTGAAACAGGTGACGTAGAAGGCATACTCGAAGGAAACGACCTCGCAGTATATAAAGCCATCCCTTATGCAGCAGTACTGGGTGAACTTTGCCAAGACAGGAGGTAATCCATGCGGTGAGGGACTGCCTTACTGGCCCGAATTCGAGGAAGGCAAAGCTACAGTAATGCAGTTTAACAACGGTGCATCTCTTATTGAGACGCCCAATAAGGAGCGCATCGCTCTAATAGACAATTTCATGAAATTCTTGCGCGCTCAATAAAGACGCCTTTAGTCATTTTTATCATCACTTAGTATTCCTTTATGGAATACATGATTGTTGAAAGAATCCTGACATTTGCCTGACATTGACTTTTCAGGCTAATGTCAGGATATTTTTTTTGATGTCTGGTGTCTTATTCCTACCTTTGCGCCATGAAGCATTTCAATATCATCAACAATGTGACGGGCTGGACGGTATTCCTAATCGCAGCCTACACCTATTGCTCAACCATTGAGCCGACAGCAAGTTTCTGGGATTGCCCTGAGTTCATATCATCTGCCTACCTCCTGGAGATAGGGCATCCACCTGGTGCTCCTTTCTTTATGCTCGTGGGTAACCTGTTCTCGCAGTTTGCCAGCACCCCTTCCGAGGTGGCAAGGATGATAAACACGATGAATGCCCTGCTTAGTGCCGGGTGTATCCTCTTGCTGTTTTGGAGCATTACGCATCTGGCAAGGAAGATTGTTGCCTCAACCTTCATCGTTATGTGCAGCGGTATTGCCGGCTCATTGATCTATGCCTGGTCTGACACGTTCTGGTTCTCTGCCGTTGAAGGTGAGGTGTATGCGTTCTCCAGTTTCTTCACGGCATTGGTATTCTGGTTAATCCTGAAATGGGAGGATGAGGCAGATTCTCCACGTTCCGACAGATGGATTGTACTGATAGCCTATCTCATAGGATTGTCAATAGGCGTACATCTGCTTAATCTGCTGTGCATACCATCTATTGTTCTCGTATGCTATTACAGGCGTGCAAGGAAGCCTACAGCCAAAGGCACAATACTGATGCTCGTGCTCTCGGCTCTGCTCATTGCCGTAGTGCTCTTTGGCATAGTGCCAGGCGTGGCAAAAGTGGGAGGCTGGTTCGAACTCCTTTTTACGAATGTTCTCGGAATGCCTTTCAACACGGGGCTTATGGTCTATGTGTCGCTATTGGCTATCTTGCTTGCCGTGGCTCTATGGTTCACTGGTCAAAGGTCTAAAGTCGAAGGTCTAAGGTCTAACCGCCATCACCTATCATCCAACACCCTATCAACAGCATTACTCAGCCTCACTATGATGCTCATAGGCTATGGCTCGTATGCCGTCATCTTCATCCGTTCTGCTGCCAATCCGATGATGGACGAGAACTCTCCCGACAATATATTCGCCCTCGGTAGCTATCTCGGACGTGAGCAGTATGGCGACAAGCCTTTGCTCTATGGCCCTACTTATTGCTCAGAACCAGAGATAACCGTTGATGGCAATGGGAAACTCATGTATGCCACGACAGAAAAGGGAGCAATTTACAGGCCCTCTAAGGGCTGCAAATATGTTAAGACGGGCAATCATATTGAGATGAAATATCCATCAAACCAATGTATGCTCTTCCCTCGAATACATAGTAGCAGACATGCGGAGCAATACGAGGAATGGCTTGGCGAGACTCATAAGCATCCTGTTGAATATAATATTCCGGGGCAGTACTACCCTGAAACAATAGAGATTCCGAGCATGGGAGACAACCTCAGATTCTTCTTCAGCTATCAGCTTAACTTCATGTATTGGCGATATTTTATGTGGAACTTTGCAGGACGTCAGAATGACATTCAGGGACATGGTGAGCCTGAGCATGGCAACTGGCTTTCGGGATTCTCATGGCTCGACAACATGCGCCTTGGCGATCAATCTTTGTTACCTTCCGAACTGAAGGAAAATAAGGGGCATAACGTGTTCTATTGCATGCCTCTGCTGCTCGGGCTCATCGGCTTGCTATGGCAGTTCTTCCGCGATGATAAGAGCCGACAGCAGTTCTGGGTGGTGGCTCTCCTCTTCTTCATGACAGGCATTGCCATAGTGCTTTATGTTAATCAGACTCCATGCGAGCCTCGTGAGCGTGACTATTCATATGCAGGATCGTTCTATGCATTCTCAATATGGTGCGGATTGGGTATCTGTGCTATCTTCGAAGCGCTAAAGAGTAAAGTATATAGTAGAAAGAGTAAAGTAGATAGTGTAAAGAGTAAAGTGCTGGTTGCTGGCATCTTGGGTGGGATAAGTATGTTTGTACCTCTTCAGATGGTTAGCCAGACTTGGGATGACCACGATCGCAGTAATAGATATATGTGCAGGGATTGCGGAGAGAACTATCTCGAAACAACCGACCATGACGCCATATTGTTTACCAATGGCGATAACGAGACTTTTCCTCTATGGTATAATCAGGACACCGAGGGCAAGCGGACGGACGTGAGGGTATGCAACCTTCAGTATCTGCAAACCGACTGGTATATCGACCAGATGAAGCGTCCAGCACTCGCCTCGCCTTCTCTCCCTATTTCTTGGACTCACGATGAGTATGTGGAGGGTGTGAATGAGCATATAGAAATCAATCCAGTCATTTCTGACAATATGAGAATGCGTGATACGATAGAATACATCATGAAAGAGAATCCAGAACTCGCTCATCGTCTCTGGGGTGATGATCCCTTTGAACTGGCTAATGCCATCCGCAGGTTTGTTCTCAGGCAATATGACAATCTCAGTCCCGAGGAAGAGGAATGGGCAAGAAGCCTCCCTGTATGCTTGCCAAGCGATTCACTTCATATCACGGTTGACAAGGAGGCGGTGCGTAGGAGTGGCATGAAACTAATTGGCGATATTCCTGACAGGATGAAGATTAGTCTGAAAGGCAGGAAGTATATCACCAAAAACTATGCCCTTGTGTTGGAAATGATAGCGCAGGCGAATTTCTCCCGACCTATATATTTCACCATCGGTTCTGGTCCCGACTCATATGGCGAACTATACCATTTCTTCATTCAGGAAGGACTAGCATGGCGCGTCACGCCTTTCTACATTGAGGAGAACAAAATGAAGCATGGGCTTGTCAGCACCATCTGCGACACAGAAAAGATGTTTACCAACATGATGAAGAAATACAGGTATGGCAATACTTCTATGCCTGGAATATATGTCGACGAGACTACAGGCAGGATGTGCGCCTCACATCGTCGTTGCTTTGCGAAACTTGCCGTTCAGTTGTGCAAGGAACATATGTTTGAAAAGGCTTTGCAGGTGCTTGAACGATGCGAAAAGGAGATACCGCCTTGCAATCTGCCACACTCATACGTAAGTGGTTCTCTGGATATGGTGGATGCCTATCAATTATGTGGCAGGAATTACGAGGCTACAAACATTTACAAACAATTGGAAAAGACATATAATGAATATCTGATATGGGAAAAATCAAAATAAACTACCTACTCATTGTGATTGGCTTGCTGTTCATCATTGTTGGTCTCAGTCTCATGTCGGGCGAGAGCACCATGGAAGGAGCCTTTAATCCCGAAATCTTCAGTCCTCGCAGAATACGATTTGCTCCTATCGTTTGCCTGTTCGGCTATCTGATAGAGGTCGTTGCGTGTCTGAAAAGCTAAAAGGGAACTACTAATAAGGAATCAAGATTGTGAACTCCGTTTTTGTCAAAGGTACCGAAATCTTATGGTTAACGGGAGTTATGGGCAATAAAAAAGGGTCACCGCTGTGACCCAATCTTTGTTAACCTTAAATCTAATACTATGAAAAACACGATGCAAAGATATAGCGTTTTTTGCTCTTATGCAAATTTTTCAAAGTAAAAGTGTATTATTTACATCAATTTCTAACTTTTTGTCAAGCAAAGGTTACAATTTTCAATTAACAATTAACATGAGGATAATTAACACGGAGGGCGAAAGGCATGTTAATTTGTTACTTTTTAATTGTTAATTTGGTTTACAGCCACGTTGCCAATAGATGTGCGAACCATCCTTTGAATCTGTCGGTGCGTGTGCGCCACAGTCTCCATCGTTCTTCTGTAAGGCGATAGCTTTGCTTCTTGTTTTCGTTGAACAGCCGTGAGAGCTCATCAGTCGTGTTTTTATCGATGATGATGGCATTCTCCTCATAGTCCCATCTCAGGGAGCGTGCATCGAGGTTGGCGCTGCCTACGGTGCAGAAGCGTCCATCTACCATTATCACCTTTGTGTGATGGAATCCTCCTTGGAATATCCAGATGTCAGCTCCACGCTTCATGAGCTTATGTAGATTGTAGAAGGCACAGTCTGGCGTGAGGGGGATGTCGCTTTTCTCACCCATCATGACCTCGACCTTAACACCTCGTTTGATGGCTTTATACAGAGCCTTGCGTATGCTGTGTGTGAGGGTGAAGTATGGGTTGAGAATCTTGATGCTATCCTTGGCTGACTCAATGGCTCCGCGGTAGAAATGGCGTATCACCTTATTGGTCTTGTGCGGTTCGCGGTTTGCTATGCCCACCATTTTGTGATATGCCGTTGCCGTGGTGTCAGGCTTGAGGTCGTGGAAGTAGTCCGCTCTTTCCTTGCGGAAATATTGCTCTCCGTCAATCGTTTCTCCTGTAACACGCTTCCACATACGTAGGAATATGCGTTGGAGCGTGTTTACTTCCTCGCCGTCAAGTCGGCAATGCATATCGTTCCATGAGCCTATCTCTTCCGTTCCGTGGATGTAGTAGTCGGCAACGTTCATTCCTCCCGTATAGGCAATCTTTCCGTCAATGACCACAATCTTACGGTGGTCGCGGTGGAAGACGTGGTTTATGTATGGGAAGTTGAGAGGGTCAAATACGTATAGCTGAATGCCACGGGCACGCTGATACTGGACGTGTTCTTTCTTCAACGGACGGTTGTTGCTTGCGTTTCCGAAAGCATCGTATATGGCACGAACCTCGACACCCTCGCTGGCTTTCTCTGCGAGAAGGTCGAAAAGGGCATTGGCTATGGAGTCGTTGCGGAAGTTGAAGTATTCGAGATGCACGCTATGCCGCGCCTGACGGATAGCAGCAAACATATCCTTGAATTTCTCCGCACCATTGGTGAGAAGGGTTATGCTATTGTCGTAGGAGAATGTCACACCCTCTTTCCGCATTATATCAACGATGAGGGAGTCGGATGTTTGGGCAAATGAAAATTGAAAATTGAAAATTGAAAATAGGAAAATCAAATTTATGACAGTTCCTATGCCCAATTCTATCCTGAATAACTTTATAAGGGATCGTTTGTGAGGATTATTCTTTTGAATCTTCATTACTATATAATTCCCTTCCCCCGAGCGGGGGAAGGGTAGGGGTTAGAGGCTATTTCACATGCACATCCCTCTGTGGGAATGGGATTTCGATGTCGTGCTCGTTGAGAGTATTGTAGATGCACTCAAGAATCTTGCCGTCATCGCCGTAGCCAGTATATACGCTTACCCAGACGATAACCTTGAAGACGAGGGCAGAGTCGCCCAGCTCCTTGAGGATGATGCTGATACCCCTCTTTTGGTTGATGCAGTCGAGTTTTGAGAGGGCATCAGTAAGAACCTTCTTACATTCGGCTACATTTGTTCCGTAGGCAACGCCCACGTCAAGAATATGGCGCTCGTAACCGTGGTTACGTGTCATGTTCTGATAGTTCTTTGTAAAGAGCTGTGAGTTGGTGAATGCAATTACGGAGCCATCCATTGCCGTTACCATAGTACTGGTGTAGGATATGCTCGTCACCTTGCCTCGTATGCCGTCACAGACGATGAGGTCGCCAATCTTGACACGTCCGGTCATAAGGGCTATACCATAGTATATATTCTCGAGGATTTCCTTTGATGCGAAACCGATACCTGTTGACAGGCCTCCGGTGATGATGACGAGCCATTGGCTGCTTACATGGAACAGGGCGAGGCTGACAATGAACCAGATACCCCATACCACAATCTGAAGTACGTTCTTCACCATTACCAGGCGTGACTCTGCCGATGTTGGGTCAGCCTTATAGAGATACAGGGCTACGAGGTCTCTGACTGTTCGGTTGATGAAATTGAATACGAACCACAGGATGATAACCATGCACACCGTGGAGATGCTTAACTTGAAGTCCTCAGAGTCGATGTATTTATGGCTGAACATCTCCACTGTCTGTGTGGTGAGGTTGAATACCTCAGCTGCCCAGTAGAGACTGATAAGAACGGAGCAAACGCTACATGCAGGGATGAATACCCAATAGAAGAGACGGTAATACCAGTTCTGTGTAATTGGTCGCTCGTCGATTTTCTCGAGTTTGCTGTATTCCTTGAACCAGTCACGTACACAGGTGATGGTGAGGATACATGTAAGCTGCATAATCCACCAGATGAGAATCTGTACGGAGAGCAGCGTGTAGCCAATCATTGAACTTATGAGGGAGGCAAGGAATACGAACTGTGAGATATAGGCATATATCACGTCGCTTCTGTCAATGTTCTTGCTATGACGGCGGATTTCGTTCCATTGCCAAAGGCTGCATATAAGCAGGATTGGAGGGAAGATGAGGTTAACAAGGTGATTTGGAATCAGGATGATTCGGAAACTGATGACAATGAAGCCGTTGAGAAGCAATGGGGCATAGATGCGGAAGGTGCTCATTGTCTGGTCGGCTTTAACACGGATAAGGATAGAGATGAGCACTACGCTGAGCAGCCATGCGAACTCGGTAAGCAGACCTGAAGCCATGATTATGAAGTTCTGGTCGTCCCATATCATACGGATGATGCCAGGGATGATGGCAAATGTCACGGCTGTTGTCGTCAGTATGATGAATGTGCGCTTGGCAAGGAATCTGTCGCTTATCCTCTTGAACTTGCCTCTCTTGATAAGTTTTGTAATAAACCAGCGCACAATAAGCTGATTCAGTATTACGGCGATAATTCCGAGAATGAATATTCCGATGAAGAGGTCGAGCATGAGCTTTGAATCCCATTGCGTCGGGGTTTTTGACTTCGTGAAATACTTGTCGTCGATGCTTTCCTTTGTCTGTACAAGATAGTCGCCAAAGCGTGAGAGAATGGTGAAGTAGGAGTCACCGCCGTTCTTGAAGATATTGTTCTGTATCTCCTTATAACGCTTGTTGGCGTAGTCGTTGAGGTTGCGCAGGTTGTTCTCTGCACGGTTGTACATGAAGATGTATTCTGTGAACTGCTGCTGGTCCTCTACGAGCATACGGCGGATATTGACAGCAAGGGCAAGACACACGCTACGGTCTATTTTCTCACGTTCTGTCATACGGCGCGTAGGCATTGTGCGTAGGCAGTTTATAAGACTGTCGTAACGTGCAACTGCTACGTCGGCCTTGCTTGCGTATGCCTTGAAAGGGGTGATTTTCTTCTCGAACTCCTTATATTGCTTTGTTGCCTCATGACATGCGTATGTGAGGTCGAATACATATCCGTCCTTCTGTGAATAGAGCATGAGGGCATTCTGGTTCGCACGGTCGGTTTCCTTCATGATGGTTGCAAAGACACGCTGTCGCGAGTTCTTCGTCTGTGCCTGATGGGCTGAGTACTCATCGTGGTATTTGATGAGTTCCTGGCGGAGAATGCTGAGAGTCATCTTTAGGCTGTCCTCTTTGAGAACGGCATTTGACGGAAGTGCGAATCCTGCAAAAAGAACTGCAAGAAATAGAATTCTTTTTATCATTTTGTTAGTTGAAATTGTATTTTGCCCGCAAAATTACAAAAAATCTTGCGCATAATCGATGTTTTTCCCCGAAAAATCGTATCTTTGCCATTCAAAAAGGTAAAAATCGATATAACAGTTCTCTTTTTAACATAAATAACGTGATGAAACTTATTGCTGATAGCGGAAGTACGAAGACTGACTGGTGCTTGTTCGATGATGAAGAAAAGGTGAAGAGCCGTTTTGCTTCTCAAGGCATAAATCCTTTCCACATGTCAGAGGACATAATCCTTGGAATCCTCAGAAACGAGCTGCTGCCACAGCTTGGTGCTGCGGGTTCTTCTATAGAAGAAATAGAATTCTATGGTGCTGGTTGTACGGTTGCAAAGATTCCCGTGATGAAATCCTTGCTTTCAGAAGTGTTCCCTTCTGCAAGAAATGTCGTTGTGGGAAGTGATATGCTTGGTGCCGCAAAGGCTTTGCTTGGCAGTAAAGAAGGTATTGCGTGTATCTTGGGTACTGGTGCTAATTCGTGCTTGTATGATGGCGAGAAGATTGTCAGCAATGTTTCGCCTATGGGATATATCCTTGGAGATGAAGGTAGTGGTGCTGTTCTTGGCAAGACTTTCATAAATGAACTTTATAAAGGCGGTCATTCTGATTTCATAAATGTCTTTGAAAAAGAGACTGGCTTGTCACAGGCAGATATAATCCAAAAGGTGTATAGGGAGGCTTTGCCTAACCGTTTCCTCGCCTCTCTTTCAAAGTTTATAGGCTCTCATGTTGCTGAAGAACAATGGATAGAGGATATGGTTGTAGATTGTTTTCGTGATTTCTTCAGAAAGAACGTAAGGCATTATAATCGTAAGGATTTGAGCGTTAGTTTTGTGGGTAGCGTGGCATATTATTATAAGGCACAGTTGATGAAAGCTGCGGAACTTGAAGGCTATACTATTGGCAAGATACTTAGAAGTCCACTTGGAAATTAACGACTTAGCTGAAAGACCGTAGTAAATAGGCTTTAGGGTATATATGAAAAGAAACCAAACTCGGTGGTGGTCCTATCCTGAAAGGGATTTACAACGGACTTACACCGAGTTTGGTTCCTTGTTATATTGGATTATCTGTTTATTTGCTATTACTTAGCGTATGCAACAGAGCGGGTCTCGCGGATGACAGTAATCTTTACCTGACCTGGGTATGTCATTTCTGTCTGAATCTTTGTTGCTATATCGCCGCTAAGTGCCTCTGTCTCAGCATCGGTCATCTTGTCTGCACCAACGATTACGCGAAGCTCACGACCAGCCTGAATTGCGTATGTCTTTGTTACGCCTGGGTAGCTCATTGCTATAGCCTCGAGGTCGTTGAGACGCTTGATGTATGCCTCTACGATTTCACGACGAGCACCAGGACGAGCACCAGAGATGGCATCACAAACCTGTACGATTGGAGCAAGCATTGTGTTCATCTCCATTTCATCGTGGTGAGCACCGATGGCATTGCAGATATCCGGCTTTTCCTTATATTTCTCTGCGAGCTTAGCGCCATAGAGTGCGTGTGGAATCTCACACTCCTCATCAGGCACCTTGCCGATATCGTGAAGCAGACCTGCACGCTTTGCCTTCTTAGGATTGAGACCGAGCTCAGATGCCATTACTGCACAGAGATTGGCTGTCTCACGAGCATGCTGGAGAAGGTTCTGACCATAAGAAGAACGATATTTCATCTTACCTACGATGCGTACGAGCTCTGGGTGGAGACCGTGAATACCGAGGTCTATGGTTGTACGCTTACCTGTCTCGATAATCTCGTTGTCAAGCTGCTTCTTTACCTTAGCTACAACCTCCTCGATACGTGCTGGGTGGATACGTCCGTCAGCAACGAGTTGGTGAAGGGCAAGGCGGCAAACCTCACGACGGATAGGGTCGAAGCCAGAGATTACGATTGCCTCAGGGGTGTCGTCAACTACGATTTCCACACCGCAGGCAGCCTCGAGAGCACGGATGTTACGACCTTCACGTCCGATGATACGGCCTTTTACCTCGTCGTTTTCGATATGGAATACGCTGACAGAGTTCTCGACAGCTGTTTCGGTTGCTACACGCTGGATTGTTTGGATGACAATCTTCTTTGCCTGTTGGTTTGCATTGAGCTTAGCCTCGTCCATAATCTCGTTGATATAGGCTGCGGCATTTGTACGAGCCTCGTCCTTGAGGCTTTCAACGAGTCGGTTACGAGCTTCGTCAGCAGAGAGACCAGAGAGCTCCTCGAGCTTTTCACGCTCCTTGAGCTGCATCTTCTCGAGTTCTTCCTCCTTCATTGCGAGGAGTCTCTTCTCATTGTCTACACGCTGTTGGTACTGTTCTATCTCCTGACGGCGGCGTCCGAGTTCTTCCTGACGCTGGTTAAGGCTTATCTCGCGCTGTTTCAGACGGTTCTCGCTCTGCTGAATCTTCTGATTGCGCTGTTGTACTTCCTTTTCCAGTTCGCTCTTCTTGTTAATGAACTTCTCCTTTACTTCGAGGAGCTTCTTCTCTTTAAGTACGTTTGCCTCCTTTTCGGCGGCATCTATCATCTCCTTATATTTACCTGTGATAATATATCGGAAAATCAAGTAGCCTATAAGTGCACCGATTATAAGTGCAGCTACGGCTATTATTACATAGACCATATAGTGATATTTAAGTTAATTAATAATATTCTCAAACGTCCTGCTAATCGTGTTTTGAAATGGTAGATTGTACTTTAAAGTACGGCTTCTATTTCAGAAGTAATGGTTTTGAGAATATCATCGTATGGAGCAACATCATTCCTCTTCGATTCGCTGACAAACCGAAGTGCAATATCTATCATTGCGTAGTATAATATCTCCTTATCCGCCTTACGACCCTTCCAAACGCTGAAATACGCATTCACTCTCTCGTTTATGAGAGATGCTGCCTCACGGTAGAGTGGCTCCTGCTCGGCATCAACTTTGATAGAAATGTCGAGGTCGTATATGTGGATATTGATGTGTTGTTTCTCTTTTTTTACTTCTGCCATTTTTATTCTTTGTCACTTAGCAGGGTAATACACTGGTTTACATCTCTGATAAGCTTAGCGACACGATTCTTGGCACTCTCTATATCTCCATCGGTGATTTCTATCATCTTTGCAGTCTTAAGTGCCTGATATTCTCGGTCTTTCTCTGATACAGCACGTTCGAGCTCGGCAATCTTTTTGTCGCGCTCATCCACCATATTGTATAGTTCGCTGTTTTCCTTTTTTGTTTCCTGATACTTAAGTATCAGTTGTCGAACTCTCGTGGTGAATACGTTCATGTATGCATCATTAGAGGCCATCAGATAGTACTATTTCGGTGACAAAGTTAGTGAAAACAATTGGTAATACCAAATTTTTTCCTAACTTTTTGAAAAACTGATATTTTTTTATTGTTGTTCTGCTGGCTGCTTTTCTTTTTTCGCAAGCATTACTATCTGATATACGAAATCGTTTACCCAGTTTTGTGAGAAACCGAGACGCTGGTTGTACTTACGGACGTTTACAACAGTTTTGAGCGTTCCTGGGTCGGAGAAATTGTTGCTTGTAAATACTTGATTGACAGTTTTTTCAGTAGCGGTACGGATGACGCCTTTGAAAAATGATGGTATTCTCAACTTGAATTTCATCAGGTTGCCCATAAGCATCATTGTGTCCTGGGTGAAACCCTGAAATTGGAGGAGGTATGGCTGGACATCCTGAAGCTTACGGCAGTTTTTGCCTACGCTCTTGTCGATTTCCTTGAAGAATGCATCATCATGCCCATACATGTCTTTCAGCATCTTACGACAACGGGTCTTTTCTCCAAGCCCAAGCTTGTTGTGTTCCGTTGGAACATGGAATGTGCTTTTGAAGATTCTCAGGTCAGGTAGCATAGCGATGTTTGTGATACCTACTTGTGCTGCAATTGCGGCCTGAAAATATACACGGATAAGAGTCATGTAATCTTGCATGCCTCCAATCTCGTTTTTTTCTTTTTTGTTGAATATTTTAGAAATTAAACTCATGTTTTTTGTGCGATTTTGTAATATTTGACCGCAAAGGTAGTATAAAAAATTAGAAAAAGCAACAAATATCGCATATTTTGAAAGTTTTTTTGGAAAATGTGTGAATTTCACGAAATAAAATATTAATTTTGCACTCACAAAAATTGAAAAACGATGGAAGATATAAGAGGAAACGACATAATAAAATGGGTGACGATGATACTGGACTGGAGTCTGGCTTGTTGTCTTTTGCCTGTTTTCGACAAATTGTTTCCACAGTATTCAACATCAAGTGCCATGAATGGCACTAAATCTGAGATGATGGTGCTGCTTATGTCTATTGTCATTGCCTCTTTCATGTTCCCGACGGTGATACACCGCCGTAAGATGAAACTTGGTGTGATGATGAGAAGAAATGCCCTTCTTGTCCTTGTCACGATGGTTTTCTTCGTCTTTACGTGTAGGATGATGTCAACGAGTGGAAACTATATCGTCTTTGGCGTGGTGTATGGGGTTATCCTTTGGATTTCCATTATGTCGCTGAGAGTTGTGGAAAGGGCATTGATCAATTATTTCCGTTCAAATGGTTGGAACTCGCGAACAATCTTGTTTCTCGGCAATGACCCTGCGAACCTGATTGTATATAATGAGTTGATGTCGGATCCGGCTACAGGCTATCGCGTACTTGGATATTATAGTGACTACTTCATTGACGGTGCACCAGGTTCACTCCGGCGACTTGGCTCAAAGGAAGATTTTCACGATGTAATGGACAATTATCCGAATGGTGGATTTGCAGTCGAGGAGGTGTATTGCAGCATATCTCATAGCGAGGCGGATGAGATGAGACAGATAATGGAATTCTGTGACAAAAATGTTATAAGGTTCTATTATGTCCCACGTATCTTCAGTAATGTCCAGTTGGCACTTCGTCCAGAGAAGTTCGGTGATACGGTGATATTCACCAACCATCATGAGCCTCTTCTGTTCTTGGGCAACAGAGTGGCGAAAAGGCTCTTTGACATCGTGTTCAGCGCATTTGTGCTGTTGATGCTATCACCGCTGTTCCCTTTTATTGCGCTGATTATCAAGATGCAGAGTAAGGGACCAGTGTTCTTCAAACAGTTGAGAACAGGACTTAATGGCGAGTCTTTCATGTGCTATAAGTTCCGTTCCATGCATGTGAATGCCGATGCAGACAGGGTGCAGGCAACAAGACATGATCCGAGAAAATTCCCTTTCGGTGAGTTCATGCGAAAGACGAACCTTGATGAACTCCCTCAGTTCTTCAATGTGCTGAAAGGTGATATGAGCGTTGTTGGACCTCGTCCTCACATGGTTTTCCATACAGAGAAATACTCTGCGCTTATTGATAAGTACATGGTAAGGCATTTTTCAAAGCCCGGAATTACAGGCTATGCTCAGGTAACAGGTTTCCGTGGCGAGACAGAGGAACTATGGCAAATGGAAGGACGTATCAAGAAAGATATATGGTATATCGAGAACTGGTCAATGTGGCTTGATATTAAGATAATCTTTATGACGACTCTGTCAATTGTTTGTCCGGATAAGGCGGCTTATTAGATTTAGAAATAACAAAAAACATAATAAATATAAAGATGGAAGAAAACAAAGTGTCTGTCGTGAAGCAGACAACTACTGACGACAAGGTCAGCGGCGTTTTTAATATCCAGTTTATATTGACATCGTTGATATTGAACTGGAAGTGGTACTTGCTCTCACTCATTATCTGTGTGGGGTGTGCTATGGTATATTTGCGTTATGCTTCGCCAGTGTATTCTATTTCTGCGAAAATGCTTATTAAGGATGATGACACTCCACAGGCTTCACGTCGTGGTAGTGCATTGCAGAATGTGGCAAATCTTGGTTTCATGACAAATACTTCAGGTTTCGACAACGAGTTGGAAATGCTGAAGTCACAGTCTCTGTCAATTGCTGCAGTTACAGACCTTAAGCTTTATGTCAACTACTTTGGCGTTGCAAGATTCAAGAAGCAGCTTCTGTATAAGAATCAGCCAATCAATGTTGATATGGATCTCGAACATGTAAAGGAACTTGAGGCTCCTGTCAATGTAGATATCGAGAGCGTAGGCAATAACCAGTTCAATATCAAGATTGACTATAAGTATGTTGATCCTGATACAGAGCAGTTGATTCCTGTAAATATTACTAAGTCGGCTCAGACTCTTCCTTGTATAATCAATACTAAGGTCGGTATTGTGACTCTTACTCAGAATGGCCGTAACTATATTTCAATGTCAAAGATTAAGCATATGAAGGCAATTATCAGTAATCCTTCTGGAGCTGGTATCAAGTATGCTTTCGGTCTTGGCGTTGAGCCTTCTTCAAAGACTACTACAATCGCCAATCTTTCTCTCAATGATGGTAGCGTACAGCGCGGTATTGACTATCTGAATCAGCTTGCCGTTGTATATAACCGTCAGGCTAATGAGGATAAGAATGAGATTGCGCGTCGTACAGATGAATTTATTAATGATCGTCTTGCGAAGATTAACGATGAACTTAATGTTACTGATGGTAACATTGAGACCTATAAGCGTAGTAACAGCGTTGTTGATGTTACAGCTAAGGCTGCACAGTCTTTGACTAATACGAACTCTTACGAAAGGGATCTTGCTGCTGCTAATACGCAGTTGGCCCTTCTCCGTAGCATTCAGGATGTAGTAAACCAGCCTGCTAATAAGTATCAGGTTCTCCCTTCAAACGTAGGTTTGACAGATGCGGCTTCTGTAGCTCTTATTACAGAATATAATAAAGGTGTTCTGGAGCGTAACCGTTTGCTTCGCACTGCTTCTGAGGTGAACCCGAAGGTTCAGGAAATGACAGCTCAGCTTGATCAGTTGTTGGAGAGCTTGAAGAGCGCTCTCGTTCAGGCTATTCGCAATGGTGAGATTTCACGTGATGCAATGGCTCGTCAGGTTGCTAAGTTCAGCGGTCAGATTTCTCAAACTCCTGAGCAGGAGCGCGTATTGACCCAGATTGGTCGTAAGCAGGAGGTAACATCTGGCTTGTACCTTATGCTCCTTCAGAAGCGTGAGGAGAACTCTATCTCACTTGCTGCTACTGCCGACAAGGGTAAGCTGATAGATACTCCAGTATCTAGCGGTAAGGTAAAGCCACGTAACTCAGCCATCATGCTTGGTGCTATTGTTCTTGGTTTCGCACTTCCATTCTTCATCTTTGTATTCATAGAGCTCCTTCGCTACCGTATTGAGGGACATAGCGATGTTGAGAAACTCACCAAGCTTCCTATCATCGCTGATGTAGCTATGGCTAATGAGACTGCAAAGACTAAGGCTGACATCGTTGTTCATGAGAACCGCAATGATCAGATGGAGGAGATATTCCGATCCATGCGAACGAATCTGCAGTTCATATTGAAACAGAACGAGAAGGTGATAATGTTCACCTCTAGTATATCCGGTGAAGGTAAGACATTCTGTGCTGCCAACCTTGCTGTGAGCTTTGCTCTTCTGGGCAAGAAGGTTGTACTTGTAGGTCTTGATATCCGTCGTCCTCGTTTGAACCATCTTTTCGAGCTTAACGACAGAACACACGGTATCACCAATCTCCTTACACGTTCTAACATCACAATGAGTGATATTGATGAGCAGATTCTCCCATCTGGTGTGAATGATTCCCTTGACCTCCTTCTTGCTGGTCCTATTCCACCAAACCCAACCGAGCTTATCTCTCGTACTGCTCTTGACGATGTGATTAACAGCCTCAAGGAGAAATATGACTATGTAATCATCGATACCGCTCCTGTTGGTCTTGTAACTGATACATTGAGCGTAGGACGTGTTACCGACGTTACCGTATTCGTTTGCCGTGCCGACTATACATCACGTAGCAGTTTCGATATGTTCAACTCTCTCGCAGAGGAGAACAAGCTGCCGAATGCATGTGTCGTAATCAACGGTATTGATATGTCTAAGAAGAAGTACGGATATGCTTACGGCTATGGTAAGTATGGTAAGTACGCACACTATTCTTATGGATACAGAAGCCGTTACGGAACATACGGTTATGGATATGGCAGCTACACTCAGAGCCATTACGGAAATCCTAATGACACATCTGTAAAGCGTTAGTATGACAATAGCTGTAGATTTCGACGGTACAATTGTGGAGCATCGTTATCCTGCAATAGGTAACGAACTCCCATTTGCAACTGAGACACTCAAGATGCTTATTGCTGAGCACCATAAGCTCATCCTCTGGACTGTTCGTGAAGATGAACTTCTTCAAGAGGCTGTTGACTGGTGCAAGGAGCGCGGAGTGGAGTTCTATGCCATAAACCGCGACTATCCGGAAGAGTCTCTTGAGAATAACAACCACTTCTCAAGAAAGCTCAAGGTTGACATGTGGATTGATGACCGTAACATCGGCGGACTTCCTGACTGGGGTACCATCTATCAGATGATACATTACAACAAGACATGGAATGACATCAATTCCCAGCATCCTTCCTCTTACGAGTATGAGAAGCCTAAGAAGAAGTGGTGGCAGTTCTAAAATATGATTTGAATGAAAGATTCAGTAATTATAGTAAGTGGCGGAATGGATTCCGTCACTTTGCTTTATGAATATGCCGATAGCATAGCTCTTGCCATAAGTTTCGACTATGGAGCTAATCATAATGCCAAGGAGATTCCTATGGCAGCAAAGCATTGTGAGCGTCTCGGAATAGAGCATCTTGTCATCCCTTTGGCTTTCATGGGGAAGTATTTTACATCAAGCCTTCTTGAAGGTGCTGATGCTATTCCTGAAGGGCATTATGCCGATGAGAACATGAAGTCAACGGTTGTTCCTTTCCGTAATGGTATAATGCTATCCATAGCGGCAGGAATTGCAGAGAGCAGAGGCCTGAAGAATGTCCTTATCGCGAATCATGGCGGTGATCATAGCATCTATCCGGATTGCCGTCCTGAGTTCATTAATGCCATGGATGCAGCAACAAAGGCTGGCACTTACATCGATGTAAGGGTGAAGGCTCCTTACACTAATATCACGAAGACTGATATCGCACGTCGTGGCAAGGCTCTCGGCATAGATTATAGTGAAACATGGTCCTGCTATAAGGGTGGGGATGTTCACTGTGGCAAGTGTGGTACCTGTGTGGAGCGAAAAGAAGCTCTGGAGGGTGCAGGAATAGAGGACAAGACCATATACGAATAGGCTGTTGGTGTATGATGAAATGTGTACACGCAGATACTTCTTTACATCGCCTTCCAGACCTTCAAGTATACCACAACACCTACCTAGCATCATTCCTACCCAACCTATATCCTCAGGGTAGGTAAGGTAGGTATCATTTTAAGCCTGCATTCCACGGAGCGAGTACAATATTTGTTTAGTTCAATATGTTGAGTATGAACTTGTTACGCACCTTGCACGAAACATAATCAGCCATATATTCATTGTTTTACCTATACATACCTACCTAGCCTTGGCTAGGTAGGTAAAGTATAGAGAAGTAGAATAAAAATTATATCATTATTATATATATATTTACCTAACAATTACTGTGCCATTTTTCATATCGAGATTACATATACACTTACCTACCTTGGCTAGGTAGGTATGTGAAGAATATACAACATATCTACCTGTATATCTGTAAGTTATGCGCGTGCCATCAAACCTACCTACCTAGCCTTGGCTAGGTATAGGTAGGTAAAAGTCGTGATTTTCGCCCCAAATTGCCTTCGTCGTACCTCCGATATGCCTCACCACTACCTCCGCTTCAAAAGCACCAATCGCACAAATCCCTTGTGATTAAAGCGAATTATTAGCGGGTTCATAGCGGAATTAGTGCGAAGGTGGAGGGAATAATAATAACCCCCATGTAAAAACTTGTTAATGGACATCGATAATCCTTTTCAGGCTATATCCCGGAGCATCGTATGCTTCTGCATCAAGTTCAAGTTTTCCGTCTCTGAAGACGTAGCTGAAAGGCAAGAATCCCCAAGATATACCAGGTCTTGGTTCATGGTTGTATATGGATTCCTCTATGTCTGTGAAATGATATTGGCGTGTGCCTGTTGCTAAAGGTTGTTGGTCTTCCCTCTTGTTGACTATCTGCATCTCTCCATTTGTGGTAAATGTGATGGTTATCTCGCCTTCTTTGTATTCTTTATAATGTCCCCAACCATCTGAGGCGCCAACCAGATACCATGTCCCGACAATTTCTGATTTTCCTGCATTGTTGTCATCATCATCGTTGCTACAACTGCTAAGGCATGTCAAGCTTAATAGCAGCAAACTCATCAATAGAAACGCTTTTGTTCTCATATTCATTTTGTATGGTTTTAGAATTGTTTATATGCATATAATGCACGAGATGAAGAAACCTTGCATCAGAATTTCATTTTTCGCAAATTATTGCACTTGCATTAAATAGCAAGAAAAATCCCCTGCTCAATCCTATCAAGAAAGAGCAAGGGATTTATTCTATATAACATTCTTATGCTTTAGATTTGCTTGAAGAAATCGTTGCCCTTATCATCAACGAGGATGAATGCAGGGAAGTCAACAACGTCAATCTTCCAAACAGCCTCCATGCCGAGCTCTGGGTACTCTACGCACTCAATGCTCTTGATGTTGCTTGAAGAAAGGAATGCAGCCACACCACCGATAGAACCGAGGTAGAAGCCCTTGTGATCCTTACAAGCATCGGTAACAACCTGTGAACGGTTACCCTTGGCAATCATTACCATTGAACCGCCGTTGTCCATGAACTCGTAAACGTATGGATCCATACGGCCGGCTGTTGTTGGGCCCATAGAACCGCAAGGCATGCCCTGTGGAGTCTTTGCAGGACCAGCGTAGAGAACTGGGTGATCCTTGAAATACTGTGGCATACCCTCGCCAGCATCAAGACGTGCCTTGATCTTAGCGTGTGCGATGTCACGAGCAACGATGATAGTACCTGTGAGGTTCACACGTGTAGAAACAGGGTACTTGCTCAGCTCCTTGCAGATGTCAGCCATTGGCTGGTTGATGTTGATGTTGATTGCATCGCCCTCGCCTGCCTGACGGAGTGACTCTGGGATAAGCTCGTATGGTTTGTCGTCCATCTTCTCAATCCAGATACCATCAGCATTGATCTTTGCCTTGATATTACGGTCGGCAGAGCAAGAAACGCCGAGACCGATAGGGCAGGAAGCACCATGACGTGGAAGACGTACTACGCGAACATCGTGTGCGAATGCCTTGCCGCCAAACTGAGCGCCGAAGCCAATCTTGCGAGCCTCTTCGAGGAGCTGCTTCTCAAGCTCGATGTCACGGAATGCGCGACCAGTCTCGTCACCTGTTGTTGGGAGGCTGTCATAGTACTTTGTAGAAGCGAGCTTAACGGTCAGAAGGTTCTTCTCAGCAGAAGTACCACCGATAACAAATGCGATGTGATAAGGAGGACAAGCAGCTGTGCCGAGAGTCTTCATCTTCTCAACGAGGAAAGGAACGAGAGTGCCAGGGTTCTGGATACGTGCCTTAGTCTCCTGATAGAGGTATGACTTGTTTGCAGAACCACCACCCTTTACTACGCAGAGGAACTTGTATTCCATGCCCTGAGTAGCCTCGATGTCAATCTGTGCAGGGAGGTTGCAACGCGTGTTCACCTCGTCGTACATGTTGAGAGGAGCGTTCTGAGAATAGCGGAGGTTATCGTTTGTATATGTGTTATATACACCCTTAGCAAGAGGCTCCTCGTCCTCGAAACCTGTCCAAACCTGCTGTCCCTTCTCTGCGTGGATGATAGCTGTACCTGTGTCCTGACAGAATGGGAGCTGACCCTTGCATGCAACCTCAGCGTTGCGGAGCATTGTGAGGGCAACATACTTGTCGTTGTCGGTAGCCTCTGGGTCGTTGAGTATAGCAGCAACCTGCTTGTTGTGCTCACGACGTAGCATGAAGTTCACGTCGTGGAATGCCTGTGTTGTAAGAAGCTCGAGAGCCTCTGGTGAAACCTTCAGGATCTTGTTTCCTTCAAAATCGCCAACTGATACGCCTTCCTTTGAGATGAGGCGATACTCTGTCTTGTCTTCGCCAAGCTGGAACATTGGCGCGTACTTGAATTCTGGATTTGCCATAATGTTTTTTTATAATTTTACAAATTACTTTGTTACTTATTGGGGGTTAATCATAAACTACAAATTACGAATTACGTGGTTACAGCAATAGTAACTTGGTAATTCGTAATTTGTAAATTATAATTATAGGGAGTTTACTTCAGGAACGCTGCGCGTGAAGCCTCAATCTGCTCCTTAGATGCTGCAAGCTCCTTCTTGAAGTCAGCAAGAGTAATTGCGTTGAGGTTCTTCAGTGGGTTGAGGGCCTCTGCAATACCTACGATCTGTGGGTCGTAAACAGAGAGTTGATCAATAGCGTCGATGATGCAGAATACACGGAATGTGATGTTAGCAACCTGCTCGTCTGTATAGCCAGCACAGAACTTCTCAACGTTCTGTGACATTACATAAACAGTCTCAACAGTTGCAGCACTGGTCATAACCCAGTAGAAGTTGATACGTCCCTCAGCTTCCATTTCCTTGTAGAGAATCTTATTAATCTCTGCGTTTGTCTTTGCCTCGTTAGCCTTCTTGATTGCTGGATCGTTGATTTCTGACATGAGCTTTGAGGTAGCCTCGTTATAGTGGCTGATATCCATGTCATAGAGAGCTGCTATTTCCTTGTCGGCTGTAAGCATGGCAAGAATTGCATATTTCTGAGCGATTGATGTAGCATTGGCACTTACCGCAGGAGAGAGCAGATAAGTAGGCTTTACCTTCTTCTCATCAGCAGAGAGCTTGATCTTTCCTGCCTTGATGTTCTCCTCGATAGCAGCAAACTGCTTTTCGTTGATCTGAGTTGAGAGACTGTCGAGGTGCATTTTTACAGAAGCCTCAAGCTGAGCCTGTTCAAATGTCTTAGTTGTGTCCTGATCGGCAACTTCCTGCTGTGGCTTAGAACCACCGCAAGATGCAAGTACCATAGCAGCGAATGCTACGATTGCGAGAGTGAATTTCTTCATAACGATTTGGTTTTTATTATTATGTTTCTTGTGTTTACGCAAATTTTAAAGGTTTCGGGTGTCGGTAGCGTGTGACTTTGCTGACCGCTAACACCTATCCCCCATTTTAGGTGCAAAGATAATAAAATATTTTATAATTCAACAAAAATATCGGAAAAATCTGACAAAGTGCAGTTATTTTCCCTAATATTCCTATTATTATTCTTTCCTCAGATAACGGGCAGGGCGGTCGGAATAGAGCATTATGGCTACAATGAGACTCATAAGCAACAGGATAACGATGTTGAATTTCAGAGTCGGAATCTTGGTGCTGCCTATTACCTTTACGGAACTGTAGAACGGAGCACGGCCATTGGTAGAGAGTGGTGTGAGATATATGAAACCGGCTCTTGGCACGATATAGCCGTCAATGATGTCGTGCGTGTGCTTGGTGTCGGCATTGATGCAGAAGTTCTCGAGTTGCTTGTTGTAGTGATCCTTCTTCATCTTCAGGAAAGCCTCCTTGCCAATCTTGTTGACTATAGCCATGACAATCTTATCCTCTTCCAGAGTTGCCTTGTTGCATCTGTTGGAAAGGGTGTCTTCGGCTATATCTGTATAGTCACGGAGTGAATTGTAGGAATAGTCGCCTGAATATGGCTCCATGTTGCAGATGTGAGAGAGGGTAGGGAGTGCCTTCTTTATCACATCCATGTGCTCTGGCTGTACTTCCTCGCCTTTAGTCTTCTCGTCGTGCATGGTCTCAAGCTGTGACTGTACCTCATAGAGATAGGCAAACAGATAGTACTGGGCCTCGTATTTCTTCCTCTGGATATCAAACAGCGGTGCCTCGTACTCGTTGTCCTTGAACTGTGTTACGGATAATGCCTCGTATGCCCATCGTGAAGGTATCACGTCGCCTATTACAGGCACGTTTCCTGTAGTGCTTTTTGGGGTAAGGTCAGAGAAATTGACAACGAGTCCGCAAAGCATAATCTGTGGAATGAGCAGTATTGGGATGCTGATATAGATAGCCACAACGCTATTGAGGCTTTGTGACAACAGCAATCCGATAAGCGAGGAAAGGAATGCAGCAAGGAAGAGCAGTCCCCACCACACGAAGAATACGTCGTGCAGCTCCATAATCATGTTTCCCACGCATACGAACAGCAAGGTTTGGAGCAGGGTGACACCTGCCATAAAGGCTATCTTGCTTGATATATAGCTGGCATACGACAGACTCAGGAACTTCTCGCGTTTCAGTAGTGCCCTGTCCTTTATTATCTCCACAGCCGAACCGCTCATGCCTATGAATATGGCAACTATCACAGCCATGAACAGATAGGACACAAGGTTCTTGTTCTCCATGACAGAATAGCCTTCCAATGGGGCATAGTGGGTTAGCGATGCACAGATGGCTGCAAGCAACGGTGCCTCAAGGAATGTGATGAGGAGATACTGGAGATTGGTTATCTTGGTGCGGAAATTACGCTGTAGCTGTATGGCAAACTGATGTATAACCCCCGGTCTCTTCTGGTCGGTAGGAGGTACATCCGCCTTTCTTGGCTCTTTCAGAGGTTTCTTTTTCTTTCTCCATTTCAGGTATATCTCGTGCCATTCCTGTGGAGTGACCTTTCTCTCTTCCTTCATCCGGCCGCTCTCATCGAGGGCTTTCTCGTCGATGATGTTGAGTATAATCTCCGGATTCACGTTTCCGCAGGTAGGGCACGTGCTTGTGTTGGCATCGGCATAGTTTGCTGCCGTCTTGAAATATGTGATGGCATCAATAGGGTTGCCGTCGAACACGGGATATCCCCCTTTGTCCAGTATCCAAAGTCTGTCGAACAGCTTATATACGTCGGATGAAGGTTGGTGGATGTTGATGATGACGAGCTTGCCTTTGTATGTCAGTTCCTTGAGGATGTTGATTACATTCTCAGTATCGACGGAGGATAGTCCGGAAGTAGGCTCGTCGAGGAACAGAATTGCCGGCTCTCGGATAAGCTCGAGGGCGATGTTCAGTCGTTTTCTCTGTCCTCCTGATATGTATTTGTTTATGGCGCTGCCTACCTTCAGGTCGCGGGCACCGTCAAGTCCGAGCTGACGCAGAACCACCAGGACACGCCTGTGGATTTCGGCATCGTTCATACCCTCGAAGCACAGTTTTGCCGTGTACCATAGGTTCTGATATACGGTAAGTTCTTCTACGAGGAGATCATCCTGTGGCACGAAGCCTATAAGTTCTTTTGCTCCTGCCTCTAGGATGTTGTGCCCATTGATGGTGATGGTTCCGCTTTGCGGAAACAAAGTGCCGTTGAGCAATGACATCAACGTGGATTTGCCTGTTCCGCTACCGCCCATTACAGCTACAAGCTCACCGCTATGGAGCGTGAAGCTGAAATTGTGTATTCCGTTCTCGCTGTTAGGGAATCGGAAGTCAATGTCACGTCCGCAGAACTCCACCTCATTGCCTGTGTCCTGCTTTGAATAGAGAGCCTTGGCGGTAGAATAGTAAAGTCGTGTACCTGTACGTACATTCTTCACCACGCTACTCTGTGCCCATGTCTGGAAGGTCTCAGGCAAGACAGGCACATCGTCCATGAGTATCGTGTCATTACCCGTATAGGTGAGCTGTATTCTGTTGAAGTGAGGCATCCAGAAGGTCGTTATGTGACCGTCAATTCCCGGAACCTCAATCCTGCGTACAAGTTTTGATTCTTTGTCTCCCACGAAATCGCAGAAGGCAAGGAATATCTCATGGCTTACTCCGAAGATGCTGGCTGTTGTTTGGAACAGTTCGTCGTCGGCAAGATAGCCGAGTTCGTCGTTTACGCAGAACTGCATCAGACGCAGTAGGAACAGAGCCTGTTCCTCTGTGGATAGGTTTGCCTGAATCTTAGTACATACATCCTTGATGATAGCCTCTTTGTCAATATCAGGAGAACTGTCATAGAGGTCTCTCAAAGTCTCGTATATCGTGATGAAGTTCTCAGTATCGCGGATACCGAAATGACGCGCAAGATAGTTGTGAAGCTTCCGTTTGGAAACCTCAATATCCACGCAATCCCTTGCTCCGAAGAGTGCAAAGAGATTAGTGAGACCTGCAAGGATAGTATCGTTTACCATATTAATATTTATAAAGGAGTCGGCCCTTCACCTGCCCCTTGGGGAGAGGGTGTCCGTAGGACGGGTGAGGGGCTGTTAATAATCCCCATACAGGAAATCATTGTATGGGTATTTCTGAACGTGCAATTCGCGCACTTTCTTGTAAATCGTGTCTCTGAACTCGTCGATGTTTATCTTCTCCTTGGCAGAGATGAACAGACAGCCGAAGTTGTTCGGATTGGTGTTCTCGTTGACCTTAGCCATCCATGTGCGCTTGAGGTCGTCGAGTGAAATTTCGTTCTTCTTTATCGGGGTGAGGTCGTCTTCCTCCTTCTCTGTCCATGTGTAGGCGTCAATCTTGTTGAAGACAATCATTGATGGTTTGTCGGCACATTCAAGGTCGCCCAGAGTCTTTTCTACAACCTTTATCTGGTCTTCGAAATCAGGGTGGGAAATATCCACCACGTGAAGAAGAAGGTCTGCCTCTCTTGTCTCGTCGAGTGTTGACTTGAAGGAATCCACAAGGTCGGTAGGCAGCTTGCGGATGAATCCTACGGTATCTGCCAATAGGAATGGAAGATTATCTACCACTACCTTTCTTACCGTAGTGTCGAGTGTGGCAAAGAGCTTGTTCTCTGCAAATACCTCACTCTTTGCAAGCATATTCATAATGGTTGACTTGCCCACGTTGGTATATCCAACGAGAGCCACACGGATAAGTCGGCCTCTGTTCTTGCGCTGTGTTGTCTTCTGCTTGTCTATTTCCGCAAGCCTCTGTTTCAACAGGCTCATTCTTCCGAGAATGATACGGCGGTCCATCTCAAGCTGAGTCTCACCAGGACCACGAAGTCCTACGGACCCCTTACCGCCACCGGAACCTGAGCCGCCACCCTGACGCTCAAGGTGAGTCCACAGGCGTTGGAGTCGTGGAAGCATATAGCGGTATTGTGCCAGTTCTACCTGCGTCTTGGCATTGGCGGTCTGGGCACGCATAGCGAATATGTCAAGGATAAGACTCGTTCTGTCGAGTATCTTAACCTTGAGCTCTGCCTCTATGTTGCGAAGCTGTTTTGCCGAAAGTTCGTCATCGAAAATCACCATACCGACCTCTTCCCATGGAGTTCCGTCGGGATGTATGTCCTCGTTCTCCACATGGTCTTCGCATTCCTCTATGTATGCGCGTATCTCCTCAAGTTTTCCTGTTCCTACATAGGTTACGCTGCTTGGTCCGTTCACTCTCTGCGTGAATCTTTTCAGTACCTTTGCACCGGCTGTGTCGGCAAGGAACTCAAGTTCGTCAAGATATTCGGTCGTTTTTGCCTCATTTTGGTTCGGAGTGATGAGGCCTACGAGTACGGCAGTTTCTGTTTTAGCTTCTGATATTACGAATTCTTTCATGTTGGATGCAAAGATACAAAATTAATTCCGAAACTCAAAAATATATTCCGCAATAATTTTGCTTTTATGCTATAAGGGTATGTTAATGATTAAAAAACTATGCATTTCGTGGTTAAAATAAATTAAACGTAATCGTCTTTTTTCCTTTTTCTCATGTCATATCGGTATCTTTGCACCGTAAAATTGTAACAAAAATAAAAATTAAAGGTAAAACAGGATGAAAAAGAATCTTTTGCTTATCGCAATGGCAGTAACTGGTTGTATGGTAATCAGTAGCTGTGTAAGTAAGAAGGAATTACTCGATTGTCAGAGTTCTAACGTTACTCTCAATAACAAGTATCAGGAAAATCGTGAAGCCCTCGCTTCTGCTAATGCTCGTATCCAGAGCCTTCAGGAGCAGCTCAATTCAGAGAAGGCTAATAGCGCAAGTCTTAAGAAGTCTCTGAAGGATATGCAGGAGTCTCTCAACCAGAGCCTTGCTGCTGCAAACTCTAACAACGTGAATGTTGCAAAGCTTGTCGATCAGATCAACGAGTCTAACCAGTATATCCGTCATCTCGTAGAGGTTAAGTCTAAGAGCGACTCTCTCAACATGGTACTTACAAACAACCTTACACGTTCTCTCTCTAAGGAGGATATGAAGGAGGTTGACGTTCAGGTAATGAAGGGCGTTGTCTATATCTCTCTTGCTGATAACATGCTCTATCAGAGCGGTTCTTACGAGATTAGCGACCGTGCTGCTGCTACTCTCTCTAAGATCGCGAAGATCATCAGCGACTATAAGGACTATGACGTTCTCATCGAGGGTAATACCGATAATGTTCCTATGAAGGGTACTAACATCCGTAACAACTGGGATCTTTCTTGTCTTCGTGCATCAAGCGTTGTACAGTGTCTCCAGACAAAGTATGGTGTAGATCCTAAGCGCCTCACAGCAGGTGGTCGCGGTGAGTTCAACCCAATTGCCGACAACAACACGGATGCTGGTCGTGCAACAAACCGTCGTACTCAGATTATCATCACTCCTAAGCTCGACGAGTTCATGGATCTTATCGGTAAGGCTCCATCAGATAAGAAATAGTTTTTTCTTCAATATAGCTTATGTTCTTAAAGCAGTCGGATTCTTGTCCGACTGCTTTTTGTATTATTAGTTTGAGGAATCTTCTATTTTAATTAGAAGCCATTGTGTACCTGTTTTTTCAAAATAATAGTCTATTCTAACACCAGTATCAACACCTAATTCTGTGTAAGTGAAATTTGTAGTGTCAATTGGATGTTTAAGTTTAATGCCGTCATAAATGGTATCTGGGAAACTGTAATATTTCCATTCTGATTTCTTTATATATGATGTGCTTATGCTATCATTGCCTTCTCCGTCCCATTCTATTGATACATCTTCTAATGGGAATTTTATATGATTTATCTGGAAAACAGAATCTGTAGTGAATATCTTGATGAAATCACTAAAATTGTAATTTTCAGACTCTATATTAGTCTGCTCATTATTCGTGATATTACTTGATGTCGTTTCTTTGGTATTATCCATACAACTTGTAATGAATAACAAAGGTATAGACAAGATGCTTAAAAATCGGTATTTCATAATTGTATTTTTTTTGTCTTTTCGTTTTGTGTGCAAAAGTAAACAAAAATTCCAATAATGCAAAGGAAATGTCGAAAAAAAAGAAACTAAGGATTTTTCTTTAAAAACCACATGGCTCAAAGTTTTTTCCCCTTCCTCCTCCTATGTTCCTCCTATGATCCTTCGCTTTACCTTCGCTGATCCTATAGTTCCGGAAGGGAGAAGATGCGGTTTAGAAGCGAATTTACAACGGAGGAATAGTGGAGGCATAAAGGGCATAAAAAGAAGAGGGCCTCATCTCACGATGTGGTCCTCATTGACGTTTAAAAAACTAACCATAAAACACGGATATCTCATTTTATATCCAAAAACATTTTTATTTTCTTTAGGAATCTGATGCAAAGGTAATGTCTTTTTTTTGAACCTACAAGAAAATGTGTTACTTGGATGTTACCGTTTGTTACAAAGTGCTGAAAACCATATTTATACAACATCTGTATATGCCCGTGGTAACATATTTGTATCTGTTCTGAGCGATTTTTGCTGTAAAAATGAGATTTTTTTGATGTAGGACACAATTTTTCAATGTTATATTGTTGCTGTTCCAATAAAAAATATTACTTTTGCATTTGTGTTATGACATTGATAAAAAGAATATGAAATCAAAAATAATTTTCTTTCTCCTTTTGCTCCTTGCTAATGTTGTGAGGGCTAATGACGGTCGCTTTTACATAAGCGGTAATCATCTTGTTCCTATCTCTGATGCTGATATACGTATCGACAAAGAGATACTTACCATTCGTGTCGCTGACGATGGCTTTGCCTATGTGGATGTTGACTATACATTCAATAACTTGGCGGAGGCAAAGAATGTGAGAATGGGATTTGAGGCGGCTATTGAGAATGATTGGGCGAATGTCCTTACCAAGAAGAATGATGCGAAGATGATAGGTCATAAAGGACATCCAAATATCTTTGACTTTGTAGTGGAGATAAATGGGAAGCCGATTGGGTATCAGAATAGATTTGCTTTCTATCAGGAGGATGATACGGAAAAGCCTCTTGACTACGAGCATTTCCCTGTTGATAAGGAATGGGTACATGGCGATTTCAACGAGGAATATTACAAGAAATTTGAAGGATGGGATAGTGGTCTTTATAATGCTAAGATTGATTCTTCACGTCACTATGCCCATGTGTATTACTTTGAAGCACTTTTTAAATCGGGTATAAATAAGGTTCATCACACTTATCGCTATGAAATGGGTAATGGTTTGGATAATACGTTTGATGTTCGATATTGGCTTACTCCTGCTTTGCGTTGGGCAGGCAATAAGATTGGTGATTTCACGCTAAGAATTTCTGCTGAGGGTACGGCGAAACATTTCTTTATTTACAAGAACAAATGCTTTGAGGGTGTAGATTTCAAACTCGTGAAGGGTGTAGGCAAAATGAGATCGAGGGTAAACTCTTATATGCGTGACAAAATTGAAAAATCGGATGTTGTGGAGGTTTCATTACGCAATGGTGTGATAGAATGGCATAAGACGGATTTCCATCCCACTGAGAACCTAAAAATATGTTCAGCAGACAATTTGAAGTATGCTGTAACAAGTGAAAGCTTGGAAAAAGTGTATGGCAAGTTGGGCGAGTATTACGATCGTAGCGGTATGTTTTTTGATATGTTGCGGAATCCTGATGAAGCACCAACAGCGTGGGAGCAGAGGCTTATTCGTAATCTGCCATACGCAAATCGTGGTTATGTATTCAAGAATGCGAAACTCAAGGCTTTCTTTGAAAAGCAATGGTGGTATATGCCTGACCCTTCATGGGAAGCTTCCACTAATGACTTTACCAAGTTTGAACATGGATTGTTGAAATGAGAATAAGCAACCCTTTATGTTGCTTTCGTCCTCCCATTCAGGAAAGGGATTTGGAACGGCTTTACAACGGTATTAGAACGGACTTACTATTAATGTAGAAATTGCATAAACAAATATGCCTGCCAGAATGTTCTGACAGGCTTACTTTGTTTTACTTGATTATCGTTTCAGAGAAATAATACTCTCTCAGCGGTTTATTGACTTTGTCGCCTGTAAGCGCGATGTCTTGCTTGAGCTTGATGTCCTGTGAGGATGCACCTATCTTAATAGTGAACTTACCCGGAGCAATGTTCCATTGGCGCTTGCCGTCGTTGTTGGTGTAGAAACCGAATTGCTCGGTGTACATCTTTATTGTTACGGTCTTTGTCTCGCCAGCCTTGAGACAAACACGGGCAAAGCCTTGCATCTGGATTGGACGGATGTTCTGATTCTTGGCAGTAGGGGAGAGGTAGAGCTGTGCCACCTCGTCAGCAGCCACGTTACCTGTGTTCTTAATGTCGAAAGTGAGAGTAATAGCCTCGCTGCTTGTCTTTGCCTCGTTGTCAATCTTCAGGTTGCTATACTCGAATGTGCTATAGCTGAGACCATAACCGAAAGGCCATTGGATGCGTGAATCCTTTGTCTCGGAATAGTTGTAGCAGATAGGCTCATCGATTTCCACGTTAGGATAGCTGACGCTTAGCTTTGCAGATGGCGAAATCTTTCCGTAGAGAATGTCGGCAAGAGCATTTCCGCCTTCCTCTCCAGGATACCAAGCCTCGATGATTGCAGCACATCCCTTGACAATCTTTTCTGAGAGAGGCATTGCACGACCACCGAAGAGTACGAGAACAACAGGTTTGCCTGTAGCGATAAGAGACTCTACATACTGTTCCTGCTTGCCAGGAAGACGAATGCCTTTGCGATCGCGGTTCTCACCACATAGCATCACGTTCTCGCCCATAGCAGCAACGATCACATCGCTTTGCTTTGCCATAGCAAGAGCCTCTTTTGCATCAGCTTTCTCGCCAGAATCTACCTTGCGATGTAGAATCTCATATTCCCATGCACGCTCGTCGCCTGCACCCACAACATCATATTTCGTCTCAATCTCCTCTGTCCAGTCGCAACCGCGTGAATATTTTAGGTTGAAGCCTTGTGGTATACGCTTTGTCATGCCTTCGTTCACAGTTACGATATGCGGATTCTCACCGCCCACATCGGTTTTCTTCCAGAAATATGCCATAGAAGGGTAGCTGTAATCGCCGCACATAGCCCACATGGAGTTGGCGTTAGGGCCAGTTAGAAGAATATTTGGTGTCTTTGTCTGCAAAGGCAGAATACCGTTGTTCTCAAGAAGCACAATAGACTGCGAAGCAATGTCATAGGCAGTTTGGCGCTCTTCAGGTGTGTCGAGTTTGATATCTTTCTTGCTATACAGATAAGCATCTTTGTCGAACATTCCGAGGCGGAACTTATGTTTGAGCACATTCTTCACCGCGCGCTCAAAAGTCTCTGGCTTTACAAGTCCCTTCTTCATAGCCTCAGGCAGAAGGGCATAGTTGGCACCATGAGGGAAATCCACGTCGTTGCCGGCATTGATAGCTGCAGCTGCACGATGCATATTATCCTCCATGTCTGGAATCTGGTCGATTGCCGTATAGTCGCTTACAATAACGCCGTCGAAGCCTACATAGCCACGAAGAATATCGGTAAGAATCTCTGCATTGGCCACGCAGTTTATGCCATGCACAGAATGATAACCAGGCATCACCATACGGTTCTCTGCGAGGCGTATCATTGCTTCGTGAGGCAGAAGGATTTCTTCCATCATCTCTTTCTCTTCTGTCTGACCACCTCCGCCATAGCCGAGGTAGTGCTTAGAACAGGTGCTCACGCCTTTCTTCAGACCGCCTTTCTGCAAACCCTTGACGAAGGCTGTGCCGAGAACTGCAGAAAGATAGGCATCCTCGCCGTATGACTCCTCAAGACGGTTGAATGTCGGAATACGGCAAACATCCACCATAGGGGATAGCGACTGCAATCCGCCCATCTTGCGCATTTCTGCGCCTGTCTGTTCGGTCTTGAGCTGGGCAAGTTCGGGGTTGAACGAACATGCCTGTCCTATCTGTTGTGGGTAGATGGTTGCATCCTGAGTGTTGATTCCCGTGAGAACTTCTTCGTGGAAGAGAGCCGGAATTCCGTTAGGCGTGTTGTTGATGAGCCATTCCTGAAGTTGTGCCACACGGTCACGCAGCAGATTTGCGGCCATAGGCTTCTGACTTGCATACTGTGAGAAATGTCCCATACCATTAGGTATGAGCTTGCGGCACTGGGCTGTGTCGAGTTTACCGTTGTCGTCAAACAAATCGTCCATGAAGCGGCTCTGGAGCTGTGCCAGACGCTCTTCCTGCGACATCTTGTTATAGAGTTCGTCAACCTGCTGGTCGTAGTTTTCTACTGTTACCTGATTATTGCAGCCTGCGAGGGCCGATGCGGTTAGGAGCATTGAAATGATTTTTTTATTCATTTAGTTTAGGTGTGGGGTGAATGAAAATGCTCGCTTGCGCGAGGTGAGAATTTTCTGAAAGTTAATTCTTTTTTTCTGAAAGTAAATTCTCGGTAAATTAAATTCAGTAATTTTTTTCCAACTTTTATAATTTATAGGTTTAATTTACTGGATTAATTTATTTTCAATTTACTTTCCATACTCTCCGCACAGGCGGAATTTACTTTCCGATTTTACCCAAAAACACCGTCTCTGATTTCTCAGGGGCGGTGATTCTGATAGTTTTGATTTGGTTATTTCTGTATAAATTTCTTGTAGAGTTTCCAACCGAGTAGTGCGCCGTCGATAAGTCCCATGCTTGATGAAGCCAATGCTACGAGGCGTTGGGTTGGAGTCTTTGGCGTTGGAGCCTTCTTCGGATGGAAGATAGAATTCCAAGTGGCCTTAATCTCTTGTTCGCTGCGCTGGATATCCTTGTTTAATTGTGTCTTACGTGCGCGGATTGCCAGGAGCGACTGATACTTTAGCGGTTCTTCTTCTGTCATACCTCTTCTAATAAGATAGTGGCAAGAAACTTGACTAACGGACGTTCAATCCAAGCCTTCTTGCGTACGTAAACAATTATCAATAATAATAGATAGAACGCGGCAACGCAGAAGAAACCGAGAGCATCGGAATCGAACAGGTCGCCAAGTGCGTAAGCCACAGCGAAGGAAGCGCAGATGGCAACAGCACAGACTATCAATAAGAGCACGAAGCCTAGGATGAGGGCTGAGATGATTTTCACCGTCTTCTCCGTGGCATCGAGCTTAAGCATTTCTAGCTTCAGTCCGCCATATTGCTTCAGTTGCTCTACAAGCTGCGCTATTGTCTCTATGTTTTTATCGCTGGAAAACATCTGCTATGCAATTATGCAATGTCTGCGTCCTGAACGTCGTCAATGAGTTCGTCAACCTGCTTGCGAGTAAGCTTGATATCATGCTTGTCGCAGAACTTCTTTACAGCGTCAGAGAGTTTATTACGTGTGTCTTCACCTGCTTCTGGAGCGAGAAGAATACCGAGAGCTGCGCCTGCAACGGCTCCGCCGAGGAATGCGCTTATGTAACCTAATGCTTTCATAATTGATTCTTTTTTAATGTTAGTTACTAATAAATTTAATACTTTAATTGATTTAAGTTTATGTGTGCTTTTCGGCACGAAATAAATAGTGCTTGTCTGTCTCAAAAAGAACAGGCGCACGTTTCATATTTATGTGTGCTTCTTCGCACGAAATAAATAGTGCATGTCTGTCTCAAAAAAGACTGGTGCACGTTTCAAATTTATGAGTGCAAAGATAAGAATTCTTTTCTGAAAAGCAATTTTTTTTGTGTTAAAAACCCTAAATCTCCCTTTTTTAGTGGGTAAAAGCAATTTTTACGTCTAATTTAACAAACTTTATGTGCTTTTCTTTCTCGTGTTCGCAGTTTTTTCGTAATTTTGTGCACAAATATTAAATATTCAAAGAATTTGTAAAACTTACTAAATAGAGAATATGAAGAAGATAGTCATTAATGTCGCAGCACTTTTTGCTGTCGTTGTATTCGCAAGTTGCGGCGCCTCTAAGGAAAGCGCTTATCGTAAGGCATATGAAAAGGCAAAGGCACAGGAAGAGATTGTTGAGCAGCAACCACAGTATGCTCAGCAGCCACAGTATGCTCAGCAGCCAGTTCAGTATCAGCAGCAGCCGGTTCAGTATCAGCAGCAGCCGGTTCAGTATCAGCAGCAGCCAGTTCAGTATCAGCAACAGCCACAGTACCAGCAGCAGCCTGTTCAGTATCAGCAGCAGCCTCAGTACCAGCAGCAGCCACAGCAGCAGTACGTTCAGCAGCAGCCTCAGTATCAGCAGCAGGTTGTACAGCAGCCAGTTAATGACAATGTGCCTGTTCGTCAGGAGCGCCTCACAATCGTGAACGGTGGTGGCCTTAAGGCTTTTTCTGTTGTAGTAGGTTCTTTCGGTGTAAAGGCTAATGCAGAGGGCTTGCAGCGTACACTTGTAAACTCTGGCTATTCAGCACAGGTTGCATACAATCAGGATCGTAACATGTACCGTGTTATCGCTTCTACATACGACACAAAGCAGGACGCTATTATAAGCCGTGACAACCTGAGCGCAAACTACCCAGGTGCATGGTTGCTCTATAACCAATAATTAATGGGTAGGATTCTATCTATTGATTATGGCCGTAAACGTACAGGACTGGCAGTGACCGACCCGTTGAAGATTATCGCAAACGGACTGGCCACTGTCAGTACTTCTTTGTTATGGGACTACCTCAATGACTATCTCTCGCGTGAAAACGTGGAGAAAGTGGTCATAGGGAAGCCTATGCAGACAAACGGACAGCCAAGCGAGAACCTTGCGAGGGTGGAGGCTTTCGTCAACAGATGGCGGAAGGGACATCCGGAAGTGCCGATAGAGTATGTGGATGAGAGATTCACATCGGTACTGGCTCACAGGGCTATGCTTGATGGCGGACTTAAGAAGAAAGCTCGTCAAGACAAGGCACTCGTCGATGAGATAAGTGCCACTATTATTTTGCAAAGTTATATGCAGTCTATATGATATTACCTATATATACTTATGGTCAGCCTGTTCTCCGCAAGGAGGCACAGGATATAACACCAGATTATCCAGAACTTAAGAAATTTATTGAAGATATGTGGGAAACCCTTGCCGAGAGCGAGGGTATTGGCTTGGCAGCACCACAGGTAGGACGTGACATCCGCGTTGTGGTTATCGACCTTGATGTTCTCTCAGAGGACCTTCCTGAGTACAAGGACTTTCGCAAGGTGTATATCAATGCACACATCGTTGAGTACGATGACACGGAGAAGGATTCATCAGAGGAAGGTTGCCTGTCATTGCCGGCTATTCACGAAAAGGTGGTACGCCCTACACGTATCCATGTGAAATACATGGATGAGGATTTCCAGGAACATGATGAATGGGTTGACGGCTATCTTGCACGTGTTATGCAGCATGAGTTCGACCACCTTGACGGCAAGATGTTTATCGACCGTATCTCACCACTCCGCAAGCAGCTCATCAAGTCAAAGCTTCGCGCCCTGCTTCAGGGACGTTTCCGCTGTAGCTATAAGGTGAGGATTCCAAGAGGAAAGTAATTTTGTGGAAAGTAAATTAAAAGCAAATTATACTCAGTAAATTATGGGGTGATATTTGTCGCTGGGGAATTAAGCCCATTTTTAAATTTTCTGAATATAATTTACAGAATTAATTTATTCCTAATTTGCTTTCTGTCCTCCGCGCAAGCGGAATTCTTTCCGGAATAGATGATTGGCTTTTCCGTCAGGAAAAGTATATTTCGTTTAAGACATGTATATATGAAGAATAAGGAACGCATGGGTATTATAATAAGGAGAATGATGCAGTCAAATGTCTTCTCCCGATTATCCTTTGCATTCCTTATTCTCTTTTCTTTTTTCTGTTCAACTAAAGTCCAAGCGCAGTATAATGTTGACCGCCTGATAACGTCGGGACGTGTAGCTGTGTATTACGAAGACTACATCCTTGGCATACAGTATTTCAATCAGGTGATAGCCATGAAGCCGTATCTCTATGAGCCATGGCAGATGAGGGCTATTGCGAAGTACCACCTTGACGACTATCATGGTGCTGAGGCTGATGTTTCCGAGGCGATAAAGCTTAATCCATACGTCACGCTGCTCTATGACCTTCGTGGTATCTCCCGTATTCGTATAGGCGACTATGAAGGCGCTATTGCCGACTATAACAAGGCTCTTTCGCTCGACCCTACGAATCAGAATTTCTGGTATAACCGTGCGGCATGCCGTGTGGAGACAAAAGACTATGAGCGTGCGCATCTCGAACTTGATACCATCATCACGAAGTGGAAGAAATATGCTCCTCCCTATCTTTTGAAATGTGAGACATACCTTCAGCAGAAAGACACGCTGAAAGCCACGGAATGGCTTGACAAGGCTCTTGATGTTGATCCGTATAATGCGGAGGCATGGAGACTGAGAGGGGCAATATGCATGTCGAAGAGTGAGTGGAAGGATGCCGACGAGTATCTTTCAAAAGCCATACACCTGAAGCCGAAGAAAGCAGGCAACTATGTAAACCGTGCAGTGGCACGTCTTCGCCTGAACAACCTCCGTGGTGCGATGGCCGACTATAATCTCGCCCTCGACCTTGAGCCTAACAATTTCCTTGCGCACTATAACCGAGGTCTGTTGCGACAGCAGGTGGGTGATGATAACAATGCCATAGAGGATTTCAATTATGTCCTTGCCCTTGAGCCTAACAATATGATGGCTCTCTTCAACCGTGCCACTCTTCTCGATCGTACTGGCGACTTGAAAGCCGCCATCGCTGACTATACCAAGGTAATCGACGAGTTCCCTAATTTCTGGACGGGACTTCATTACCGTGCGGCATGCTATCGTCGTCTGGGTATGACGGCAAAGGCTGAGATGGACGAGTTCCGTATCCTGAAGGCGCAGAACGACAAGCACCTTGGCAAACAGGCACGTTGGAGCCGTAAGAAACTCGAGGCTATGCGTAAGAAGAGCGAGATAGACCCGAACAAATACGACCAGATCGTGGTTGAGGATGAGCAGACCGACGAACATGAGTATAAGAGCGAGTACCGTGGCAAGGTGCAGAATCACCGTGTGGAGTCGCAGTATCAGCCGTATATCAGTTTGTCTCTGTTCGATTACAGTAACGCCATGACCAGCTATCATCCATTCGTGGCAGAGGTTGACGCGGTAAATAGGCAGACAGAAGGTGTCAGAATCACCGTCTCCACCATTTCAACCCATCTCACCAACGAAGAGATAAAGAAGCAGTTCGACACTACGGATGCTCTCACGGCAATGATTGACAAGGGCACCCCATCATCTCCAGCCCTGTATCTCGCAAGAAGCGTGGCATACTGCATAGGACAGAACTACGGTGATGCCCTCAAGGATGTGGATGCCTATCTTGCAGAAAATCCGAATTCTGCCCTCGGATGGTGGCATAGGGCTGTATGCAATGCACGTCAGGCTGACTATGAGACTGGTGCAGAGCCACAAACTGCACAGCTCCGTCTGAAGAGCGTGAATGCAGACTTCGAAAGGGCAGAGTCGCTTGACAGGGACAATGCCTACATCCTCTATTGTCACGGCACATTCCTTGCCCATCGTCAGGACTACGACAAGGCAATACAGTATTTCACCCGTGCCGTTGCGCTTGACGACCGTCTTGCAGAGGCATATTTCAACCGTGGCATGGCATATTATTATAAAGGTGACAAGGTCAAGGGCAATGCTGATCTCAGCAAAGCAGGAGAGCTCGGCCTGTACTCCGCTTATAGCATAATAAAGTCAAACAGCAAGAAATGATCTAAGTGAAGAGTTAATAGTGAAGAGTGAATTATTTAAGTTAACGTGAGTTCGATGAATTCCTATATGGCAAACAGCAAGCTGTTTATAACTGACAATAATTACCAATCTTCTACCATAAAGAAAGGCTCGCTGACGCGAATTAAGGAAAGCAAATGGGCAATAAATTTTATCAGTAAATTAATTTACTGGTTTAATTTTCTTAGAATTTACTTTCAAAAAACACATCTCAGGGCGCAAGCCCGGTTTCTTATTGGAAAAAGATTGGTAAGATTGGTAATTATTGTCAGTTCAGCATCGGAGATGCGTTTACATTGAATTCGTCGAACTGAGGTTAAGTAACACTAATTCCTCTATCCCTACCCCCTAATCTCTAACCCCTCTAACCTCATCCAGATATGCAGGCAAAACTGATTACAATGGCTATGGCACTATTGTTAGTGGTCGTGGCAAAGGCAGAAAACAAGAAAGTGACGCCGGAACTTAAGCACGTCACGGTGTTTACCAATGGTGCGCAAGTGGAACGTACCAGTTCCATGAACCTGTTGGCAGGTGAGCAAATCGTCACCTTCACAGGGCTTTCACCATATACCGACGTTAAGAGTATGCAGATAAAGGCTCACGGCAAGCTTACCGTGCTTGGCGTGAACTACCGAACCATACATCCCGACAGCTTGCAGCGTATAAAGCAGTTGCGCGATGCTGAGCAAAAGGTGAAGCAGACCGACGACAAGGAACGTGAGATGAGATCGCAGTTGGAGGTTGTGAATGCCCAACTTGAGATGTTGAAGACCAACTGCTCAACAGGCAACCGCACCGCCGTTACCCCATTGGCTAATATCAAGGAACTGAACACCTATTATGCTCAGGAAATGCTTGAGTTGAAGAAAAAGGCCATCTCCATTGATCAGGAACTTGTAAAGTTGGCTGAGATACGCGAGAAGCAACAAAAGACTGCCGATTCCATTGCCCACCTGAAGCTGAAAACCATCACCGAGGCTGAACTCAAACTGCAAGTGCCACAGGCTTGCAAAGTGGATTTCACCCTTACATATTATGTGAAAAACGCAGGTTGGTATCCTACCTACGACGTCCGTGCCGAAGGGGTAGGGCAGCCTCTGCAACTGTCATATAAGGCTAACATGTTCCAGAACACGAAGGAGGAATGGAAGAACATACCAGTCACTCTCTCGTCAGCCAATCCTAACCGTTCAAATGTAGCTCCAGAGTTGCGTACCTATTGGCTCGACTATGGCAGGTCGGCTCCTCGCTATGGCGAAGGTGAGTTTACGGAAGGCGAAGTGTCTGGCGTTGTTTCTGAAGTGAATGGCGAACCTATAATAGGTGCTACAGTTAAGGTGGTAGGTACAAGCCTTGGTACTGTTACGGATGCCAATGGCTACTATAGCATAGTCCTGCCTCGCGGTAAAGACATGTTGGAATTCGCCTATGTAGGCTTTATAACTCAGAAACGCCAAGTCAAGGGCTCTACCGTTAATGTCAAGTTGAAGGAAGACGATAGGACGTTGAATGAGGTGGTGGTTATAGGTTATGGTACCAGAAGCCGAAATTCAGGATCTAAGCTCGATGCTGAAGTTGAAGCAGCTGGCAGAATAGTTCCGGGAGTAGCGATTTCAAAGTCAAAGAAGATGCAGGAGAGCGACCTTATCGCCGTTAAGGAGCAGAAGGCTCAGTTTGGCTATGAGTTTGAAATCAAGCAGCCTCTCACCATGACATCCGACGGCAAGACAACCACTACGGAGATTGCACGCTATCAGTTGCCTGCCACCTATCAGTATCTTGGCATCCCACGTGCCGACAAGGACGCATTCCTTGTGGCTGATGCTACCGAATGGCAGCAATACAGTCTGCTCGAAGGTGAGGCAAGCGTATATTTCGAGAACTCATTCGTAGGCAAGACAATCCTTGACCCAACGGTAGTCAATGACACCCTGCATTTCTCTTTGGGCAGAGACAACGGCATCCGCATCCAGCGCACAATGGTATCAGGCCGTTCTCCCCGTCGTCTGCTGTCCACAACACAGGAGCAGAACCTTACATGGCGCATCACGGTTAAGAACAGTCGTAAGGAAGCCGTTTCGCTCACGTTGCGTGATCAGATACCAGTATCAGAGAATTCGAATATCACCGTTACCACCGAGGAACTCAGCGGTGGACAGTTGGACAAGACAACAGGCATCGTAGAATGGCAGTTACAGCTCCAGCCTAACGAGCAACGGGAATACATTGTCGCATACCGTGTCAAGTACCCTAAGAGCCGTTGGTTGAATGTGGAGTGATTGCATCTAAGTGAATAGTGAAAAGTGAATAGTGAAAAATACTGCTATCGCGATTGGGCGTATAGTCGTAATTTTGATGGTGTCCACCAGTATTAAGTATTATTCATTTTTCACTATTCACTCACATAGGGTCTCCATTTTGTGTAAACAATATACTATACATTCTCAATTTTCGCCCTTGTGCATAGAACGCAAAGACGCTAAGTCGCAAAGTTTATTTTCTTTGCGTCTTAGCGTCTCTGCGTTTTAATAATTTCCCATTTTCAATTGGTTTAGCGTCTCTGCGTTTGACTTCCTGTAAGTTAAATGATTTTAAAAATAATTGAGGAAAAATGGTTGAATTTCAAGAATAATTTGTAACTTTGTCACGCAAACGAAAGTGGATAGGTTCACATAACCACCTACTAATTTATATATTTACATCCAAGACTCGGACAAACAAATTACTATAATGAAGACAAACAAACTATTTTCCCTGTTCAGCATACTCCTTAGTATGTTGTCAACAAACGCATCGGCACACGATTTAGAAGTAAAGAATGCTGATGGAGTTATGATCTATTACAACTACATCAATAACGAAACAGAGGCGTGTGTCACCAATAAAACAGATCTCGCTATGGTTTTTAACGATTATAGCGGTTCTGTTGTTATACCAGAAGAAGTCACCTACAATAATAAGACTCTAAAAGTGACGAGCATTGGTGATGGTGCATTTGCGTATTGTAGCAGCCTTGCTTCTGTCACCATCCCTAACAGCGTGACGAGCATTGGAGAGCGTTCATTTGAGGATTGTAAGAGTCTTAAATCTATCACCATCCCTACCAGCGTGACGAGCATTGGTGATGGCGCATTTGGGAGCTGTAGCAGCCTTCAATCTGTCACCATCCCTGACGGCGTGACGAGCATTGGGGATTACGCATTTTCTAATTGTAGAAGCCTTGAATCTGTCGAGATCCCTAACAGCGTGACGAGCATTGGAAAATCGATTTTCTATGGGTGTAACAATCTGAAAAAAGTCACTTCAAAGATTGTAGAGCCATTTTCTGCAAGTGAAACATTCGGTTACGGAACACTTTTTAATGTTACGTTATATGTGCCAAAGGGAACTGCTGCCAAGTATAGTCTTACTGGTGGATGGATGTATTTCCAGGAGATCATAGAAGAAGACCCTACTGAGACATACGATTTTGCAGTAGAGAATGCTGATGGCGTAATGATTTATTACAAATACGCCAATAATAAAACGGAGGCGTATGTCACCCATAAAACAAATAATTATAACGATTATAGCGGTTCTGTTGTTATACCAACAGAAGTCACCTACAATGATAAGACTCTAAAAGTGACGGCAATTGGTGATTCTGCATTTTTTCGCTGTGGCAGTCTGACTTCTGTCACTATCCCTAACAGCGTGACGAGCATTGGTAATGGAGCATTTAATAGCTGTGGCAGACTTAAAACTATTACTATCCCTAACAGCGTGACGAGCATTGGAGATGACGCATTTTATTTATGTAACAGCCTTGAATCTGTCACTATCCCTAACAGCGTGACAAGCATTGGTATGTATGCATTTGGGCACTGTGAAAGCCTTGAATCAGTCACTCTCCCTAACAGCGTGACGTGCATAGAATCGGGCACTTTTTCTGGTTGCTACAACCTTCAATCTGTCACCATCCCTAACGGCGTGACGTGGATTGGTTATGCCGCATTTCAGAGGTGTTACAGTCTTGAATCAGTCACTCTCCCTAACAGCCTGACGAGCATTGGCTGTAACGCATTTGATGGCTGTGAAAAACTTGCATCTGTCACCATCCCTAACAGCGTGACGTGGATGGGTGATAACGCATTTCAGGACTGTCGCAGTCTGACTTCTGTCACCATCTCTAACAGCCTGACGAGCATTAGTAATTACGCATTTTATGGCTGTGAAAGCCTTGAATCTGTCACTATCCCTAACAGCGTGACGAACATTGGTAATTACGCATTTGCTCGCTGTAACAAACTTGCATCTGTCACCATCCCTAACAGCGTGACGAACATTGGTAATTACGCATTTGGGCACTGTGAAAGCCTCGCATCAGTCACTCTCCCTAACAGCCTGACGAGCATTGGTGATGGCGCATTTGGGGAATGTAGCAGCCTTACATCTGTTACCATCCCTAACAGCGTGACGAGTATTTCTGATGGAACATTTACTGGCTGCTACAACCTTGCATCTGTCACCATACCTAATAGCGTGACAAGCATTGGTGATGGCGCATTCTCTGCCTGTCGCAGCCTTAAAACTATCACCATCCCTAACAGCGTGACAAGCATTGCTGATGGCGCATTTGGGAGCTGTAGCAGCCTTCAATCTGTCACTATCCCTAACAGCGTGACAAGCATTGAAAAGCTGACTTTCTATGGTTGCAGCAGCCTTGCATCTGTCACCATCCCTAACAGCGTGACAAGCATTGGGGAATATGCCTTCGCGTATTGTCGCAGCCTTAAAACTATCACCATCCCTAACAGCGTGACAAGCATTGCTGATTACGCATTTTATAACTGTAAGGGCCTTAAAACTATTACTATCCCTAACAGCGTGCCGAGCATTGGTGATTACGCATTTTATAATTGTGAAAGCCTTGAATCTGTCACTATCCCTAACAGCGTGACGAGCATTGGTGATTACGCATTTTTAAACTGTATCAACCTGGAATCTATCACCATCCCTAACAGCGTGACGAGCATTGGTCATGACGCATTTTATGGCTGTGACAAACTTGCATCTGTCACTATCCCTAACAACGTGACGAGCATTGGTAGTAAAGCATTTGGTGATTGTGGCAAACTTGAATCTGTCACCATCCCTAACAGCGTGACAAGCATTGAAAAATCGGCTTTCGCGAATTGCAAGAATCTGGAAAAAGTCACTTCAATGCTTGCAAAGCCATTTGCCATAAGTGATGAGACATTCGATTCTGATACATATTCCAAGGCCACGTTATACGTGCCAAAGGGATCTGTTGCCCAGTATAAGGCTACTGATGGATGGAAGAACTTCAAGAACATCGTGGAAGAGGACTCTATTACTGCCATCAATGACGTTGAGGCTGACAACACCCTCAACACCGCAAACGCTATCTACGACACCAACGGTAAGCGCTTGTCTGCTACCTCCCTCGACGAACTCCCTTCAGGCCTGTATATCATCAATGGCAAGAAAGTGGTAAAGTAATCTCTAAAGCCCCCCTTATCCCCCTGCGTAGGGGGATGAGAGGTTAGAGGGGGAGAGGTTAGAGTTAAGAAATTAAACGCAGAGACGCGGAGTCGCAAAGATTTTTTCTCTGTGTCTTCGCGTCTCTGCGTTTTAATAATTTCCCATTTTCAATTGGTTTAGCGCCTCCGCGTCTCTGCGTTTTGATTTTTTCTGTAAGTTAAATGATTTAAAATAATCATAGGAAAATGATCGTGTTTAAGGAATTATTAGTAACTTTGCGTGCCAAAAAAGTGGGGAGGCTCACATAGTCTTGGCAATATAGGGGGTAAGGCTTACTATTTTGTCGTTTAATATGATTCAGATACATAAAACCACCCGTAATTGACAGATTCAGGAATTAACATAAACTATTTTTTTATATAATGAAGACAAACAAACTATTTTTCCTGTTCAGCATACTCCTTAGTATGTTGTCAACAAACGCATTGGCATACGACTTCGCAGTAAAGAATGCCGATGGAGTGATTATTTATTACAATTACATCAATAACAAAACAGAGGCGGAAGTTACCTATAAAACTAAGGAGTATAACAGTTATAGTGCTTCGATAGCTATACCGAAAGAAGTAACCTACAAAAATAAGACTCTAAAAGTTACGAAAATTGGCTACAAAGCTTTCTCTGGTTGTAAAAGTCTGAAATCCATCACAATCCCGAATAGCGTGAAGGTGATATGGGCCAGTGCTTTCTCTGAATGTAGCAGTCTAACCTCTGTCACTATCCCAAACAGTGTGACAAGCATAGAGGGGCATACATTCGATCGCTGCAGCAGCCTGACTTCCGTCACTATCCCCAACAGCGTGACAAATATCGAAGGTAGTGCTTTCTGGGGATGTACCAACTTGAAATCCGTCACAATCCCCAATGGCGTGAAAAGCATAAAAGATCTTTGTTTTGCATTGTGCGACAACCTAACCTCCGTAACTATCCCAAACAGCGTGACAAGCATAGGGCTTAGTGCTTTCCTTGGTTGTCACAGCTTGAAAAATATAACTATACCAAATGGCGTGACAAGCATAGGTAGTGCAGCTTTCTCTGAATGTAGCAGCCTGACCTCCGTCACACTTTCCAGTAGTCTGAAGAGCATTGAATACGATGTTTTTAGTAGATGCAGCAGCCTGAAATCCATCACAATCCCCAATGGTGTGAAAAGTATAGGAGCAGAAGCTTTCGCCGAGTGCACCAGCCTAACCTCCGCCATTATCCCTAACAGCGTGACGAGCATAGAAGAGAAAGCTTTCTCTGAATGCAGCAGTCTGAAATCCATCACGATACCAAACGGTGTGAAAAGCATAAAACCACATACTTTCTCAGAGTGTATAAGCCTCACTTCCGTAACTATCCCCAATAGCGTGACAAGCATAGGAGACGAAGCTTTCTTTTATGCTAATAGCCTGAAATCTATCACTATTCCTAATAGTGTGACAAGCATAGGAAGTGCTGCTTTTGCTCAATGTACCAAACTAAGTTCCATCACTATTCCAAACAAAGTGACGAAAATTGAAGATGGCGTTTTTGGAAAATGCTACAGCCTGACCTCCGTCACTATCCCCAATAGCGTGAAGGTAATAGATAGAGATGCTTTCTACGATTGCAGAAACCTGACCTCAATCACGATACCAAGTAGCGTGACGAGCATTGAATACAGCGCTTTCGAAAATTGCGAAAAACTTCAAAAAGTCATTTCAAAAATTGTAAAACCATTTGAAATAGATGAAAGCGTATTCGATGACAACAGAAACTACCAAAATACATATTCTAGGGCTACGTTATATGTACCGAAGGGAACAGTTGCTAAGTATAAGGCAACAGAGAGCTGGAAAAAGTTCTTCAACATCGTAGAAGAAGGCACTACTACTGCCATCGACGACGTTGAGGCTGATAATACACTCAACATCTCAAACGCTATCTACGACATCAACGGTAAGCGCTTGCCTGTTACCTCCCTCGATGAACTTCCTTCAGGCCTGTATATCATCAATGGCAAGAAAGTAGTAAAGTAATCTCTCGATTCACTTCAGCAAATAACATAAACTATTTTTTTATATAATGAAGACAAACAAACTATTCTTTCTGTTCAGCATACTCCTAAGTATGTTGTCAACAAACGCATTGGCATACGACTTCGCAGTAAAGAATGCCGATGGAGTGATTATTTATTACAATTACATCAATAACAAAACAGAGGCGGAGGTTACTTATAGCGTGGCTAAAGTCTATAACGATTATAGCGGATCTGTTGTTATACCGAAAGAAGTCACCTTCAATAAAAGGACTCTAAAAGTGACGAAAATAGGAATGAGTGCTTTCACATATTGCAAAAAACTAACTTCAGTCACTATCCCAAATAGCGTGACGAGCATTGGAGTAACTTCTTTCCTTGATTGCATAAGTCTGACCTCCGTCACACTCCCTAATAGCGTAACGACTATAGAGTATGGCGCTTTCGGAGGTTGTACCAAACTGAAATCTGTCAATCTTGCAAACAATGTGAAGATAATAGACATAAAAGCTTTCGATTCGTGCTACGGCCTGACCTCCTTCACTATCCCTAATAGCGTAACAACTATAGGAAATCATGCTTTCTTTGAGTGTACCAACCTGAAATCCGTCACAATTGGAAGTGGCGTGACGAGCATTGACAAATTTACTTTTAATGGCTGTAAGAATCTACAAAAAGTCACTTCAAAGATTAAAAAGCCATTTGCAATAAAAGATAATAATTTCTCCCAAGAAACATATTCCAAGGCCACGCTGTATGTGCCAAAGGGAACTGTTGCCCTGTATAAAAAAGCAGATGGTTGGAAGAACTTTAAGAACATAAAGGAAGAAGGCACTACTACTGGCATCGACGATGTTGAGGCTGACAATACCCTCAACACCTCAAACGCTATCTACGACATCAACGGTAAGCGCTTGTCTGCAACATCCCTCGACGAACTCCCTTCAGGCCTGTATATCATCAATGGCAAGAAAGTTGTAAAGTAATCTCTAAAGACCCCCTTTATCCCACTGCGTAGGGGGATGAGAGGTTAGAGGGGAGAGGTTAGAGTTAAGGGATTAAACACGAAGACGCGAAGTCGCAAAGATTTTTTCTCTGTGTCTTCGCGTCTCTGCGTTTTAATAATTTCCCATTTTCAATTGGTTTAGCGTCTCTGCGTTTGACTTCCTGTAAGTTAAATGATTTTAAAAATAATTGAGGAAAAATGGTTGTATTTCAAGAATAATTTGTAACTTTGTCACGCAAATGGAAGTGCACAGGTTCACATACCCCCCTACTAATTTATATATTTACATCCAAGACTCGGACAAAACAAATTACTATAATGAAGACAAACAAACTATTTTTCCTGTTCAGCATACTCCTTGGTATGTTGTCAACAAACGCATCGGCATACGATTTTAAAGTAGAGAATGCTGATGGAGTAATGATTTATTACGATTACGTCAATAACAAAACAGAGGCGGTGGTTACCTATAAAACTAAGGATTATAACAGTTATAGCGGTTCTGTTGTTATACCAAAAGAAGTAACCTACAATAAAGAGACTCTAAAAGTGACGAGCATTGGAGAAAGTGCATTTAGAGGCTGTAAAACTCTTCAATCAGTCACCATACCTAACAGCGTGACGAGCATTGGAAAGAATGCTTTCTGGGCATGTAGCAGCCTTGAATCTGTCACTATACCTAACAGCGTGACGAGCATTGGAGATGCCGCATTTTATTACTGTAGCAGCCTTACTTCTGTTACTATCCCTAACAGCGTGACAAGCATTGGTAATAATGCCTTTACGCATAGTGACCTTACTTCTGTAACTATCCCTAACGGCGTGACGAGCATTGGGGGGTACGCATTTGAAGGCTGCATCTACCTGGAATCTATCACCATCCCTAACAGCGTGACGAGCATTGGTAATTCCGCATTTAGAGAATGTAGCAGCCTTCAATCTGTCACCATCCCTAACAGCGTGACGAGCATTGAAAGCTATGCTTTCTTGGGTTGTTCAGGTCTTACTTCAATAACAGTAGAAGAAGGAAATACATATTATGATAGCAGAGACAATTGCAATGCTATTATAGAAACAAAATCCAACACTTTAATTCATGGATGCAAGAATACAATTATCCCTAACAGCGTGACGAGCATTGGAGATTACGCATTTGAGAACTGTAGAAGCCTTAAAACTATTACTATCCCTAACAGCGTGACAAGCATTGGGGAGCGTGCCTTTTACTATTGTTACAGCCTTCAATCTATCACCATCCCTAACAGCGTGACAAGTATTGGGGGGGCCGCATTTAGAGGCTGTGACAACCTTAAAACTATCACTATCCCTAACAGCGTGACAAGCATTGGTAATGGCACATTTCGGGGATGTAGCAGCCTTAAAAATATTACTATCCCTAACAGCGTGACGAGCATTGGTGACTTCGCATTTGATAGCTGTAGCAGCCTTGAATCTGTCACTCTCCCTAACAGCCTGACGAGCATTGGTAGGAATGCTTTCTGGGCATGTAGCAGCCTTGAATCTGTCACCATCCCTAACAGCCTGACGAGCATTGGAGAGGCGGCTTTCTTAGGTTGTAAGAATCTGGAAAAAGTCACTTCAAAGATTGCAAAGCCATTTGCTACATATACTGACGCATTCTCTTACGAAACATATTCTGAGGGTACTCTATATGTGCCAAAGGGAACTGTTGCCCAGTATAAGGCTACTAGTGGCTGGACGAATTTCTGGAACATCGTGGAAGAGGACTCTATTACTGCCATCAATGACGTTGAAGCTGACAACACCCTCAACACCTCAAACGCTATCTACGACATCAACGGTAAGCGTTTGCCTGTTACCTCCCTCGACGAGCTCCCTTCAGGCCTGTATATCATCAATGGCAAGAAAGTAGTAAAGTAATCTCTTTCGAGGTACGAGAAGAAAGACCCCCTTGGTCCCCCTGCGTAGGGGGAGAGGTTAGAGGTTAGGGGGTAGTGGTTTAAACGCGAAGACGCGAAGTCGCAAAGATTTTTTCTCTGTGTCTTCGCGTCTTTGCGTTTTAATAATTTCCCATTTTCAATTGGTTTAGCGTCTCTGCGTTTTGATTTTTTCTGAAAGTTAAATGATTTTAAAAATAATTGAGGAAAAATGGTTGAATTTCATGAATAATTTGTAACTTTGTCACGCAAATGAAAGTGCATAGGTTCACATACCCCCCCTACTAATTTATATATTTACATCCAAGACTCGGACAAAACAAATTACTATAATGAAGACAAACAAACTATTTTTCCTGTTCTGCATACTCCTTAGTATGTTGTCAACAAATGCATCGGCACACGATTTTGAAGTAATGAATGCTGATGGAGTAATGATTTATTACAGTTATTACGGCAATGATAATACCAGTGTCTATGTAACCTATGAAACAGATAGTTATTATAGTTATAGCGGTTCTGTTGTTATACCAAAAGAAGTCACCTACAATAATAAGACTCTAAAAGTGACGTGCATTGGTGATTCTGCATTTTCTCGCTGTGGCATTCTGACTTCTGTCACTATCCCTAACAGCGTGACGAGCATTGGGGAATATGCCTTTTCTGATTGTATCCGCCTTCAATCTATCACTATCCCTAACAGCGTGACGAGCATTGGAGTAGCCGCATTTTCTTACTGCTTGAGCCTTAAAACTATTACTATCCCTAACAGCGTAACAAGCATTGGTGATAATGCTTTTTCTACCTGTTGGGACCTTGAATCTGTCACTATTCCCAACAGCGTGACGAGCATTGGTAATTCCGCATTTTGGGGCTGTAGCAGTCTTGAATCTGTCACCATCCCTAACAGCGTGACAAGCATTGGGGAGAGTCCTTTCGCTGGTTGCTCCGCTCTCACCTCAATAATCGTGGAAAAAAAGAATTCCAAATATGATAGTAGAAATAATTGTAATGCTATCATAGAAACTAATTCCAACACATTGATTATGGGGTGTAAGAATACTGTTATTCCAAACAATGTAACGAGTATTGAATGTGGGGCTTTTGATGGTATGAAAGACTTGAAAAACATTACAATCCCTAACAGCGTGACGAGCATTGGTGATTGCGCATTTGGGGAATGTAGCAGCCTTACATCTGTTACCATCCCTAACAGCGTGACGAGCATTGGTAATTACGCATTTAATTATTGTAGCGGACTTCAATCTGTCACCATACCTAACAGCGTGACGAGCATTGGAAATAACACATTTGAAGGCTGTAGCAGTCTCCAATCAGTCACCATACCTAACAGCGTGACGAGGATTGAAGACGAAACTTTCTTTGCCTGCTACAGCCTTGAATCTATCACCATACCTAACAGCGTGACGAGCATTGGAGAAGTGGCTTTCGGGAGTTGTGTAAATCTTCAATCTGTCACTATCCCTAACAGCGTGACGAGCATTGGTGATGGCGCATTTGGGGAATGTAGCAGCCTTACATCTGTTACCATCCCTAACAGCGTGACGAGCATTGCTGATGGAGTATTTTCTGGCTGCTACAACCTTGCATCTGTCACCATACCTAATAGCGTGACGAGCATTGGTGGAGGCGCATTTGGTGGCTGTAGCAGCCTTGAATCTGTCACTATCCCTAACAGCGTGACGAGCATTGGTGAAGGCGCATTTAGTGGCTGTAGCAGCCTTCAATCTGTAACTATCCCTAACAGCGTGACGAGCATTGGTAATAGCGCTTTTTCTTACTGCTTGAGCCTTAAAACTATTACTATCCCTAACAGCGTGACGAGCATTGGAAATAACACATTTGAAGGCTGTAGCAGTCTCCAATCAGTCACCATACCTAACAGCGTGACGAGGATTGAAGACGAAACTTTCTTAGCCTGCTACAGCCTTGAATCTGTCACTATCCCTAACAGCGTGACGAGCATTGGGGAACATGCCTTTAATGACTGTATCAGCCTTCAATCTATCACTATCCCTAACAGCGTGACGAGCATCGGAGAATATGCTTTCGATGGATGTTACAATCTGAAAAAAGTCACTTCAAAGCTTGCAAAGTCATTTGCTATAAGTGATGAGACATTCAATTCTGATACATATTCCAATGGCACATTGTATGTGCCAAAGGGAACTGTTGCCCAGTATAAGGCGACTGATGGATGGAAGAACTTCAAGAACATCGTTGAAGAAGACTCTACTACTGCTATCAATGACGTTGAGCCAGACAACACCCTCAACACCGCAAACGCTATCTACGACACCAACGGTAAGCGTTTGCCTGTTACCTCCCTCGACGAGCTCCCTTCAGGCCTGTATATCATCAATGGCAAGAAAGTAGTAAAGTAATCTCTAAAGACCCCCTTAATCCCCCTGCGTAGGGGGATGAGAGGTTAGAGGGGAGAGGTTAGAGTTAAGGGATTAAACACGAAGACGCGAAGTCGCAAAGATTTTTTCTCTGTGTCTTCGCGTCTCTGCGTTTTAATAATTGTACATGGTCAATTGTACATGATAGGGTGTCTTAAAAAAATGTTTGACTATTTGACCATTTGACCTAAAAGCCTTGCGTTTATATATCCCTCAAAAGGGAGCCCTAAATCAGGGCGTCCTCGATGAGACCCTAAAACAGGGAGTCCTCGATGGGGGTGGCGATTTGCTACCCCCTTGCTCTTTGCAATGGAAAACCAGCGCATTGATTCGGTGCAGTGGTTTGATGGGGTGGCGATTTGCTACCCCCCTTCGTATATAAGGGAATGCATATCGGGAATCAGCTGATAAGCGCCCTAAAGGGGCAATGAGCTACTAGCCCAGGGTAACACCCTGGGGGAATTTTTGGGGGGAGCTAACGCCCTGTAAGGGCAAAAGCTCTAACATGAATCAATGCTTCTGCCCTTACAGGGCGAAATTACCCACTACCATATACCTAGGGCGATGCCCTAGGCTGTAAGCTTGTTAGCCTTGCAGGCTGCCTATCGGGTAAATGCAGATAATCATTTATAGGGGTATCGATAGTAACGACCCCCCTCCCAGAAATAGCTCATTTCTAATTGCTCCAACCTGTATTGCACAGTAATGCAAGCAACAGCCAAAACCATTACCCTGATTTAGGGGAGTGGTTTGATGGGGTCGCGATTTGCTACCCCCTTTAGTCCTTCTATTCCTAAGTCGTATTACTCAAGTTGTGCAAGTCGAGAATTGCCTGGAAGGCTGTACATGATTGGCTTTCACGCATGACCTTTCGCGATGTACTGCCCTCCAGGCAGATAAAGGATTGGAGGCTTAATCCCCGCACATCCTCGTTTCACTCGTATGTACGGGGTTACGAATAGTATTGCCCTCCAGGCAAGTCCGAACTCCCGAAACTTAAATCAATATCATCTCGATAACGAAACGTTATTGAGTTTATCTTAACGCTTTAGCATACCTGACAGAACGATTCGTTCAGTCAGCTTGTCTTCATCTTGAGGTGATTATGCCTCCGTCATGGCCTTGTATACAAACTCTTTTCGTCATTTTTTTTGCCAAAAAACAGAATTTTTTACAAACCAGATTGCTGAATTGCCAATGTGGTTTTATCTTCTCATATTTCAGGACGATGTCAGCACAGGCAGTTTTATAAGAACCAAAATGTAAATCCAAATCAGGAAAAGACAGATTCCCAAAATGGGAATGTGCCTTACCCCCTCACTATTTTTCCTAACAGTTATATGTTAGATACCCCTTAGCTTAACGGTTATCATAGTTACCATATTCTACACAGACACCCTCTATTTTTCGCACTTCTATTGTAATAATAAATAATTATTTAAAAGAGTGGGGAAGGGTGTGTGTAAAAAATATGATAACTATGATAACCATGATAACTTTGCGTAAAAATTGGACCAATGTTTGTCTTTGAAATTTTCTTCTTTGTGTGTATAAATGACTGACTGTCAATGCTTTGGTTAGGCGTTTAGAAGTCGGGCATGGTCAAATGGTCTAATGGTCAAACAATTTTTACACACACCCTTCTGCTTTCTCGCTTTTTAGCCAACTATATATAATATAATAATTAATTATTATATTATATATAGTTGAAGTTGAAGAGCGATTTTCTGGGGGTGTCTATAAAAAACGTTTGACCATTTGACCATTTGACCTTTATCAGCTAAGTCCATCTCTGTAAGATTCACATTCTCATAGATTTAGCCTATGTTTAATATTCTTTAACTAAAAAATCCGAAAGTTAGAATGTTTGACTGGGGGAAGTTTCGTAACTTTGCACTTGGGATTTGGGTGATAGGTGTTGGGTGTTAGGTGTTGGCGGTCACGTTTTCCAATCAAAGGCCACGAGCGGAAACGTGTGATGGGTGTTAGGTGTTGGGTGATAGATGTTAGGTGTTAGGTGATGGCGGTCACTTAGGGTGCGAAAAAAGTCTCCCTACGCAGGGAGATTTAGAGGGTCTTTTTTACCTCCGCTTCAAATCCGTTTCAAATCCGTTTCAAGTCCGTTCCTTAAAATGGGACTTACATGGGAGTCACAAGGGTGTCACTTGGGAGGTACTTAGGATTTCCAATCGGGATAAATAATTAATACGGCTTAATTTTCGGGCGTGTTTTTTTGATTTCAGCATTGCAGAATGTTTTTTTTGACTAAAAATTCGCTCGTCTCGCAAAAAATCAGTAATTTTGCAAACCGCATTCATTATTGAACGCAAAGACGCAAAGTCGCTAAGTAAAAATACAAATAAAACTTTGCATCTCAGCGCCTTTGCGTTTGAATAGTAATATGTGTTAAATACATCCTTCCCTGCGGGAGATTTGTCGAAGACCCTTCGAACTCCTGTGAGAAAAGGCTTGGTTAGGCTTCAAATAGTAAATTACTTGCTGAGGCTCATCAAGCTGAAGCAAGTGTCAAATAGTAAATATAAAGAATTAGTCAAATATAAAATAAGATGATTAACATTACTTTCCCAGATGGATCTGTTCGTCCGTATGAGCAGGGCATCACTGGACTTCAGATTGCTGAGAGCATCTCACCAGCTCTCGCACGCAGCGTTGTAAGCTGCGGTGTTAATGGTGAGACAGTGGAACTCAACCGTCCGATCAATGCTGATGCAAAGATTGCCCTCTATAAGTTTGAGGACGAAGAGGGTAAGCATAGCTTCTGGCACACAAGTGCCCACTTGCTTGCTGAGGCTCTCAAGGAGCTTTATCCTGGCATCCAGTTCGGTTTCGGTCCTGCTATCGAGGCAGGCTTCTTCTATGACGTTCTCCTTCCTAACGGAGAGCAGATCAAGGAAGGCGACTTCGCAAACATCGAGAAGAAGATGCTTGAGCTTGCCAAGAAGGATGAGCCACTCGTTCGTAAGGAAGTTTCAAAGGCTGACGCTATGGCTGCTTTCGGTGCCGACGGTCAGACCTACAAGTGCGAGCACATCGAGCAGGATCTCGAGGACGGCTCAATCACTACATACACACAAGGCAATTTCACCGACCTCTGTAAGGGCCCTCACCTCGTTTCTACAGGTGCTATCAAGGCCGTTAAGCTCACATCCATCGCCGGTGCTTTCTGGCGTGGCGATGCAAAGCGCGAGCAGATGCAGCGTCTCTACGGTATCTCTTTCCCAAAGAAGAAGATGCTCGACGACTACCTCGTAATGCTTGAGGAGGCTAAGAAGCGCGACCACCGTAAGATTGGTAAGGAGATGGAGCTCTTCATGTTCTCTGACCGCGTAGGCAAGGGACTCCCAATATGGTTGCCAAAGGGCACCGACCTCCGTCTGCGTCTTCAGGATATGCTCCGCGCTATTCAGAAGCGTTTCGGCTATCAGGAGGTTATCACTCCGCATATCGGTTCAAAGAACCTCTACGTTACTTCTGGTCACTATGCACACTACGGCAAGGACTCATTCCAGCCAATCCACACACCAGAGGAGGACGAGGAGTATATGCTCAAGCCAATGAACTGCCCTCACCACTGTGAGGTGTTCGCTTGGAAGCCACGTTCATACAAGGACCTGCCATTCCGTTGCGCAGAGTTCGGTAC
>Ga0310695_10000566_pt1 | contig 94828 bp, 72 predicted proteins | sample RumenRJG_04DNA_FD_203882 | JGI IMG/M metagenome (GOLD analysis project Ga0310695, IMG submission 203882) | Bovine rumen microbial communities from Lethbridge, Alberta, Canada - RJG_04 (v2) (version 2) | ecosystem: Host-associated > Mammals > Digestive system > Stomach > Rumen | place: Canada...
CTGACAGTTTGTGTAGTAATTAAGTCCCTTGCGCTCAAATGTCGGCTTAAGGGCATCTGTGTAATTCTTAATCTGGTTAAGATCCATGTTGCCGAAAAGCTGTGAAGCAAAATCATTTGTTTTTGCAGCCTTTTCATTTTCAAGCAGGGTGCTGATTGTTTTTTCAACTTCATTTTTAACGCTGTCCAGATACGGTTCAACAATTGAAGTTGTCTGGCTCTGAACTGCCGGTACGTAAGCCGGATTTGAAGAAGCAAGCCTGATTATCATTTCAAATGATTCTGAAAGGCGGATCATCTGAAGCCTTGCAATTACGCGCTTCCATACGTTAAGAGGTACAGGTTCTGATCCCTTAAAATCCTTAAGGAATTTAAACAGGAGAGTCCAGTCAGAATCAAAAGGTGTGTCCCATACTGATTCAATAAAATCCTTAAGGTTGTCAGAAAGATATTCTGCATTTACGCGTTCAAAATGTGGAACACTTGAAAAGTCGCCTTCCCTTATTGATTTATCGAATTTCTTGAGGAAGAAGTAGTAATCGTATGTAGAGATTGTTTTAAGCGCATTAAGCTGGCGGTAAAGTGCATCAATTGCGTTTATGCGTTCCAGCGTAAAATAATCGCTGAACTGAGAAAGGCGTTCTGTTGCCTGAGCAGAAAGTCTGTCTGTAGGAATCTGTTTTGAAAGTTCCTGGATGCTTGCTTCGTTAAGAGTTTCTGCAAGAGTTTTAATGTCATCCGGCAGGCAGAAATTGATTACCTTGTGCTTGAGCATAGCCTGGTTCTGGATTGCATTGAACATGACCTGAAGAGGGAAGATTGCCTTGTACAGATCGTAGAACTGCTTTCCTAAAGCAGGAAGAATTTCGTTTCCGCTGTATTTATAGTAATTCTTGAATTTAGATTTTGAAAGTCTTTTTGCGATTGCCTTAAGCTGTCTTTTCTTGTCTGCGTCTGCATCACTGCCACTGAAAAGGGATGAGAAAAGATTTGAAAAGAATCCACCGTTTGATTTTTTTGCCATATTTATAATTTTAATAAATCGCCTTTAATTGTCAAGGAAGAAATCCCTTTTATAACTATGTTTTACACTCTGTTTTCCTAGTATGGAACTTAATTAACTTATATAGTATAATAATTAAAATTTATAACTGTTAGGCAGCAGTCTAAAACTGCCAAATAGAGGTAAAAGAATGAAAAAATTAGTTTTAGCAGCAGTTGTTATGGGACTTGCATCGGTTCTGTCTGCGTATAATCCTCCTGCAGGCGGACAGTTCATGCACAATCTTACTAGTCCGTTTCAGCTTTCTTCCGCTTCTTCTGCGGCTGGCGGCGGCCTGTTCAATGCCACTCCAGGTTCTATTGTATTTAACCCTGCAATTCCTGCTCAGGAAGATCGCCCTCAGATTGATTTAGGTGTTACAGCCCTTACAGGTGCTGGATTTGCATTTCAGAACGGAATCATCATTCCTATGAACATGTTTGTTGTGTCTGCCCTTGTAAACGGAATTTTCTCTGATACACGCTATATGGATCTGGGAGATTCACTTAATCTTAAGGCCGGACTTTCAAAAGAAATGACAGAAAGATTAAGCGTAGGCGCAAATATCTATACAGGCTACCGCTTTACTGATGGCGGCGACTGGACGCTTGGAACAGATATCGGTGCGCTTTACAGAATGGAACAGCTTGCTTTCATGAAGGATTTTAGAATCGGAGCTTCTGTTCTTGGAATCGGAAAAGCTTACAGAGGAACAAAAAACGGACTTGATCAGCTTGACTGGGACAATCAGTGGAAAGGCTGGATGAATTTTACATTCCTTAACAATTTCCGCTATATCGAAATTCTTAAGCGCAATTATTTCAGCGACGGCCGCAATACAGACGGTTATCCTGGAATCTTTACATTCCGTACAGGTGCTGCTGCAATCATGTTCTCTACAGATTCAGTTAAGGGCGGAGTTTCTACAGACTTTACATATGTCAATTTCTCTGACATGATCTGGGACTTTGGTTTCCAGCTTAATATTAAAGATTGCATTTATGTTCAGGCTGCACAGACATTTGACCTTCTTGAAGCTTCAAACACAGATTCTCTTGGAAACGGTTTCCTTACTCCGTCAATTTCAATCGGATATAAGTTTGACCTTAAGTCAAACGGTTCCTTCATGAAGAAGCATAACTGGGAAACAAGTGAATTTACAGCTTCTGCAGGTTACAAACAGCTTTATGATGACATAATGGCAGTTTCTGCCGGTGCAAACATTAAGTTCGGCAAGGAAGATGAAGACGCTCCTTCCATTGCAATCTGGAACTAAAATCGGGAACTTTATAAGGAGTTGAGATGAAAAAAATCGGGTATGCCGGTAAGCTGGTTTTTGCCTTGCTGGCCATTTCTTCTGCAGTATATGCAGATAACAAAGTAAAATATATTTCTCCAAATAATGACGGTATTCAGGATCAGCTGGAAATTCCGCTTCAGATTTCCGACAAGCATTTTGTAAAATCCTGGGAACTTGTAATTGAAGATGAAAAAGGCAACGAAATCCGCCGCATAGGAAACAAAGTTGCCCTTCCTACAAAATTGAATGTAAAGGGATTTTTTAAGCAGCTTGCAACACCAAAAAGTGGCGTAGAAATTCCTTCTACTGTAGTTTGGAACGGAGCAATGAATAACGGTGAATATGCACCGGACGGAACATATTACTATTATTTTGTTGCCCGCGACGACAAGGACAACGAAGGAAAGACAGAAAAATTTACAGTTGTAGTAGATACTCATGCACCTGTAATTACATTAAGTCAGCCTTCTGACAAAATTTTTGGAGAAGGCGCAAAATCGGATTTCCTTATTCGTCAGACAGGTTCGAAGGAAGACAAGTGGACAGGTATCTTTAAGAATACGCTTGGAAACGTTGTACGCACAATCAACTGGACCGACAGTGAACCAGTTAATTTTAAGTGGAATGGTTCAGATGATTTGAATCATCAGGTTTCGGACGGAGTTTATTCATACGAAATAAGCGCCGTTGACCGCGCAGGAAACAGAAGCAGTGCTTCAATTTCAAATATCATTTATTCTGCAGAAAAACCTGCTACAAACATTAAGCTTGCCGGCAGTAAATACTTCTCTCCTGGAACGAATTCTGACAAAAAGAACATTACATTTGAAATCGTAATTCCTGTTCCAAAAGAAGACAGCGGAAACAAGCTTACTTCATGGTCTGTAAGCATCGTTGATGAAGCCGGAAAGGTTTACCGCGAATACAGCCAGGCTCAGTCTGCGGTTCCTCCGTCAGAAATTGTTTTTGACGGAAAAGATTCTTCAGGTTCACTTATTCCGCAGGGAAAGTATCAGGCAATTGTAAAGGCTTCTTATCTGAACGGTTATGTTCCGGCTGACCTTAAGTCTCCGGAATTTATTCTTGATACTACAAAACCTTCTGCACAGATTCTTGTTTCTGACAGGATTTTTGGCGGTGCAGACAAGCCTAACGTAAAGATTTCCATGCTTGATGAAGCCTCTGGAAAATTTGCTTCAATTCCGGAATGGAAGGCAAGAATTTACGATGAAGCAACAGGTAATTCTGTTGTTGAATATACTTTCGGGCAGTATCTGCCGGAATCGATCGTTTGGAACGGTTTTGCTTCCAATGGAAAGCTTGCACCGGATGCAGTTTACCGTCTTGAACTTTCTGCGGTTGACCTTGCAGGAAACCGCGGTGTGATTACAAGTGAAGATTCATTTACACTTGATACAAAGAAGGCAAGCGTTCTGCTTTCTGCAAGCGAAGATGCATTCAGTCCTAACGGAAACAAGGTTAAGGATACTGTTACATTTACTCCTGTTCTTAAAGATGCAGCCGGAATTTCAAACTATAAGTTTGAAATAAAAGATGCGTCTGGAAATACTGTAAAAACTGTAACGGGCGAAAATTCAATTCCATCAAGCTTTGTATGGGATGGAAAAAATTCTTCCGGAATTGTCTGCAAGGACGGACTTTATACTGCATGCCTTTCAATTAATTCAACAAACGGTTCAACGGCTTCTGCAATGACTCCAGGTGTTGTCCTTGATACTGTAGCTCCATCATTAAAGGCTTCGGCTCCATGGTCAATCTTCAGTTTGGACGGAAACAGTAGCCAGAATAAGATTCCTGTATACATTACAGACTGTTCTACAGAAAAACTCTGGAAGGCAGAAGTTATTAATGCATCTGGAAAGGTTGTAAAAACATTCACATGGAAGGGCAAGGTACGCACAGATTCTAAAGATGAATTTGCATGGGACGGTTCTGACGAGGCCGGAAACAAGGTTAGCGACGGAATTTATTCTATATTAATTTCTTCTACTGATGATGCAGGAAACTCTTTCAGCACAAAGCTTTCTGGACTTACTTTGGATAGCCGCGAAACAAAGGTTTACATTACTGCTGAAGAAGAAGGTATTTCTCCTAACGGTGATTCAGTATTTGAAACACAAAGATTTGATATCCGTGCTTCGGTTCCAGACGGAATCCTTACATGGAATTTTGATATCCGCAGCGAAAACGGTACAGCCGTACGAAGCTGGTCAGAAAAAGACAGTGCAAATCTTCCGTCTGTAATTACATGGGACGGTTATGATTCTGAAGGAAAAGTTGCAGAAGGTACATTTACCGGAACCCTAAAAGTTTCTTACAAGAAAGGTAACAAGGTAGATGCAGTTTCTTCTCCGTTTATCTGTACTGCAATTCCTCCGCGGCTCAGCGTAAAGACAGCTCCTGAATATTTCAGCCCTGATAACGACGGTACAGACGATGATCTGTTCATCAAGCTTTCGGGCTCATCAAAGGCAATGTTTAAGAACTGGTCTTTTGTAATTGAAGATCCAAAAGGAAAGCCGTTCTGGCAGACAAGCGGAACTTCTTTAATTACAGAACGCATTATCTGGGACGGTTTAAGTAATACTCAGAAGAACTCAAGGGGATATGCTGAACGCGTTCAGTCTGCAACAGATTATCCGTATACATTCACTGTAACAGATACACTTGGAATGACTAGCGTTGTAAAAGGTGTAATTCAGGTTGATGTTCTTGTAATCCGTGACGGTGACGTTCTCAAGATGGCAGTTCCTTCTATTATATTCCGCAGTGATAACGCTGACTTTAAGACTTCTAAGGAAGTTAAGAACGGAATTGATCCGGAAATTGCGGCAAACAATGAACGCGTCCTTAAGCGAATTGCCGAAATCCTTAATAAGTTCAAGGATTACAGGGTTACTGTTGTAGGTCACGCAAACCGCGTAACAGACACTGAAGCTGAGGAAACAGAAGATAACCCAATGCAATGGGGTCCGGCTTTGATTCCGCTTTCTGCTAAGCGTGCAGAATTTGTAAAGTCTTACCTTGTAAAGAAAGGCGTAAGCGAAACACGTCTTTCTACAGAAGGTAAGGGAGGAACAGAGCTTGTCGTTGACTATAAAGACAAGGACAACAATTGGAAGAACCGCCGTGTTGAATTCATTCTTGAAAAGAACTAGTTTTACGCTGTAAATTACGGTTTATAAGCCCGGAAAAGGCAAAAAAAGGCTGAATTTCTATTTAAAATTCAGCCTTTTTTTTATAAATTTTTTATTTTTCAAGGCCAAGTTATTGACACTATTTTTGCAAAAGTGTATATTAATATCACGTTCGACAGAACAATGGTTGCTTAGCTCAGCTGGTAGAGCAATGGACTGTTAATCCATGTGTCGCAGGTTCAAAACCTGCAGCAGCCGCTAAAAAGACTTCCAATTCGGAAGTCTTTTTTTTATGCAAAGAGACCAATAGGAAGTCAAAAACTCAGCTGCAGGTTTTGAAACGTAGTGAGCGCATAAAATTCCGGGTTGTTTAGGAGATATGAAATGTGCGGTGAAGAAAATAATCCTGAGCTTACTGTTGCAGAAAGAAAAAAGATTCTCAGAAAAAAAGCGAAAACAGTCCTGAAGGAATATTTTTCTGACAGGGAACTTGCAAAGGCTGCTTCAGCTTCTATCCTGGACTATTTTATTCAAAGTGACATTTATAAAGCTGCACCGGCAATTTTTGGATTCATGCCTATGCCGGATGAAGTTGATGTTATTCCGATTCTTGAAAGGGCTTTAAAAGACGGAAAAAAAGTTTCCGTTCCAAAAATGATTCCTGGCACAAATCAGATGGATTTTTATGAAATCACCAGTCTTGAGCATGGATTCAGCAAAGACAATTCGTTCAGCATTCGTGAGCCAGAAAATTCCAGTTCACTTGTAAAGGAAATTCCGGACGAAAGTGTTTTGCTGGTTCCGGGGCTTGCATTTAATCTTAGCGGGGCTCGGCTTGGACGCGGCAAGGGCTATTATGACAGATATCTTTCTGGCGTTCGGGGAAAGAACATTTCATTCTGCGGAGTCTGCGTTGTTCCTGTAATTACAAAGGGAATCCCGTGTGACCCAGAAGACATTACCATGACCCACATTCTTAATGAATACGGGCTGGTAAAGTGTTCAGAAGGCCTTTACAGGTATTAAATTTTTACGCGTTATTTTTTTGAATCAGAAGAATAAATTCGTAGAGGTGCTTCTGAAGGTAGATATGCTTCTGCCGTTTTTAGAAAAGCGTCTTTATCTGCGTGGACAAGAGTTTCATACTCGTTAAGATAGCTGTCAAACTTTTTACCGCCGGAAATAAGAAGGCCGGTGCCTTTGTTGTCTTTTGTTGCGGACAGAAAGTATTTTATCCAGGATGATTTTATGGCTGCGGCTTCAGAAGTGCCTTCGTCAGGATTTTCAGAAGCGGACAGCTGCAATTTTACTGATTCGGTCAGTTTTCTGTAGGTTTCGTCGGCTGCGGAAGTCTTTTTTACGTCCAGAATGGTGATTGCGGCTGCATTGACTTCTGCGCTTGGCAGAAGGATGCGTACAAGGCCTTTGGATTCGGGAAGGTCTTTAATGCGGAGGAGAAGGGCGTTAAACAGCGTAAATTCTTCTGTTCCGGGTTCCGGAGAATGAATCCAGTACTGAACGGGATCTAGAAATTCTTTTGTTGGGACAAGAACGGCCGGCATCGGGCCTGCATCTTCGGCTTTTGTGTCCGTGTAAAAAAAATGTCTTATCTTTAGGTTGATTCTTTTTGATTTTGCCGGAAAATCCGGAATCAGAATTGTCGGAGACGATATGCTTCCCTGCGGCTGCAAAAGTTCAAAGGATTCTTTAAGTGCTTTAATGAGCGGTTCCGGCTGGAAATTTCCTGTTACAGAAATTTTGTAGCGGTTTGCATTCAAGAATTCCGGGTATGCGGCAAGAAGGTCTGTATATTTTGTGTCAGTCAGAATTGAATTTTCCGAGTCAAATATATTTCGTATTGTAATGTCATCGTAAAGATATTTTATTCCGCGGAAATACATCTGGTTTACGGCGCTTGCATCAGAAAGCCGCTTTTCTGTCTGAATTGAATATACGTGCGCATCTGCATCAGCCGGAATTATTTCACGGAAAATAACTGCATCACCGGCAGCCTTTGCACAGATAACTGCATCTTCCGTTGAGCATGAAATAATGATGTGTGTTTCGGTGTTCCAGCTTTCCGTTTGAATTTTTGGAAAGCTTTCCAGAAGTTCCTGTTGCATGTAGCCGGCAAGTTCATGGGAAATGTTCGATGCAATTGATTTTGTCATTACGCTTTGAAATCCCGCTTTTTTTCCATCAGCAAGTTTTCCGCCTTTTATTGAAATGATTATGACAGCTCCGGTAGAATTTTTATTCTGTGTAAGGCAGGCTTCAATTCCGTTTTTAAGGGTTATAACCTGCGTGTTGCTGCGGATTTTTTCTATATAATCAGCGGCTGTTTTTGAAGCATCAAAATCTGAGGAAGTTTTAGAGTCTGCTTCTTCCTTGATTTGGGCAAGTGCGTTTTTCTGAAGTGCCTGAAGGTACCAGAAGCTGTTTTTCTGGGTCAACTGTTCAAATCCGCCTTTTGTAATCGTTGTCTTGAATCTGTTAAAAAGTTTTGTACTTATAAGAATGAAAACAAACGGTTTTTCCTTTTCAAGATAAGATGAAATGTCTGCGGTAGGTTCAGAAAGAATTCTTGTACTCTGAAAAAGAAGGTTTTCAAGCATGCTGGATTCGGCTTCCTGTGCCTGATTTTTTGAAAGGCTTTCTATTGACCAGAATTTAGAAAGAAAGCTCATTAGGTTTTGCGAAGTTGAAGTCTGCTCCTGAAAGTCCTTGTAAAGGAAGGCCTTTGCTCTTTGATATTCTGGTTCTTCCATTAAGGCGGCGGCTTCTGAAAGTTTTTTTACGAAAAGATCTGCCTGTGCAGCCGGCGATTCCGAGTTTTTTTCAAGAAGAGCCTGAATAATCAGCCTGGATGTTCCGTTTTTGTGAACGGCAGCTGCATGAATGTATTCAGGATCGCGTATGTTAAGTGCTTTCTGTGCGCATAGTGTCTTTTTTACTGTTGAATCATTTTGATTTAACGCTGCTGCAAGAAGATCTGTTTTATAGAATGGAAGCGATGTGTATTGAATTACAATCTGTGTTAAATCTTCGGAAAGCTGGCTGTCGTGAATGACGAATTTGCGTTGTTTTGCACCGGCGGCTGTTCCCTGGATTTTAAGGCTGTTTAATGAGCGCGGGTAAAGGTCAAAGCTCTGCTTTGCAAGGCGGAGGACGTTTTCTTTTGAGATGCCGCCGCTTACGAAGAGAGCGCTGTTCTGCGGTGTGTACCAGAATCTTGAAATTCTGGAAAGTGTGTTCCTTGCCTGAGCCGGAGTTGTCTTTGCAAAAAGTGCCGGATAAATGCCAGAATCCTGTTTCCACGGTGCTGCGGAAAAAACTTTTGAATCAATTCCTGCATTAATGAACGCGGCGGGTGTATACGCATACTGCATTATTTCTGTCTTTAAGCCGGAAAGTTCTTCTGTAATAAGCCGGTCAGAAAAAGCTGCTGAATAAGCGTTTTTTGCAATGATTTGAAAAATTCTTTCAATCTGGAACGGAGAGGCATTAATCATATATGAAGAGGAATCGGAACTGCATTCTGCCTGCAAATCTCCGGTCCCAAGTTCTTCAGAAATGCTTCTTTTTAAAAGGCGCGCATAAAGTTCAAAAAAACCAGTGTTGTCTGCTGACTGAGAACTGAAACCTGCCTGAACTGCATATTCAACTCTTACGGTTGCGCACGAATAATCTTCCATAATAAAAAGCTTCATTCCGTTTTCGAGTGTGTATTCGCTGTAAAGATTTTTGTCTGGAAATTCAGCATGCATAAAAAACGCAGAAATAAAGAATAAAATAACCGTGAATATTGCAATTTTCTTCATAATATAATTATAGCATTTTTCACGGTATTCAAGTAGAATTAAAGGTATGAATAACGTCACTTATTTAGAAAAAAATAAGAAATCGATAAAAATTGATCAGTCATTGCTGCTCGGAAAGCGCCGTCTGACGCAGGAAGAAATTGCTGTTCTGGAAAAAAATCATAATTACTGCGATGACTGGCAGAATATATATGTTCCTGAGGAAGAAGGAGCTTTTGATGCTGAACTTTTAAGGGAAAACAGCTTTGAAGGATATGTAATATTAGGACAGATAAAATATGCAAAAATAAAATATCATGACCTTGAACTTTCATGCGGAATAGTGAACAGTTTTTTCCGTAACTCCATAGTCGGTGATGACTGCGCCTTAATCAATCTTTCGTATTGTGACAATTACAGGATTGGAGACAGGGTAATTCTCTTTAATGTGCATGAATTAAGCTGTACGTCTCACAGTAAATTCGGGAACGGAATTATTGGTAAAGGTGAAAAGGACGAAAACCGTACTTGGATCGGCATCTGTAACGAAAATGACGGCAGGGCGGTGCTTCCATTTGAAACGATGATTCCTGCGGATGCATTTATCTGGTCAAGGAACAGGGCAGACAGAGAACTGCAGAAACGTTTTGTTGAACTTACGGATAAAGCTGTGCCGGAGTGTTCTAATACATTTGGAATTATAGAAAGCGATGTTGTGATAAAGAATACAGGAATCATAAAGGATTCAAAAATCTGTTCCTATTCATACATTAAGGGCGCTTCAAAAATCAAGAATGTTACAGTTCTTTCCAATGAACAGGAACAGAGCCAGATTGGAGAAGGCGTTGAGCTTGTAAATGGAATTATGGGTGCCGGAAGCCGTGTATTCTACCAGGCAGTCGGCGTTCGTTTTGTGCTTGGAAGAAACTGCCAGCTTAAATACGGTGCCCGCCTTATTAATTCTGTTCTGGGGGACAATTCTACGGTTTCCTGCTGCGAACTTCTGAATAACCTTATTTTCCCGTTCCACGAGCAGCATCATAATTCATCGTTTCTTATTGCAACTACTGTTATGGGGCAGTCAAATATTGCGGCTGGTGCAACAATCGGAAGTAACCACAATTCCAGAAGTCCGGACGGAGAAATAATTGCCGGCCGCGGTTTCTGGCCGGGACTTTGTTCCGATTTTAAGCATAACAGCCGTTTTGCATCATTTGTACTTGCGGTAAAAGGTTCTTACCAGCATGAACTGGACATTCAGTTCCCGTTCTCGCTTATTTCAACTGGCGAAAATCCGGACAGTCCGATTCATGTAATTCCTGCCTGGTGGTTTATGTATGACATGTTTGCCATTGTAAGAAACAAGTACAAGTTTTCTAAGCGGGATAAGCGTTTCAATAAAATTCAGAATATTGAATTTGATCCGTTTGCGCCGGATACAATGCAGGAAGTTGTAAATGCAGTAGAAAAAATCATCAATCTGACTGCGGCAAATCTTTCTCAGCTTGACGTTCAGCTTGCAGAAAAAGCTGATTCGGCAGGTAACCGCTATCAGGCAGCAAAGGATTATCTTCATACAAGCGGAAATTCAAAGTTTATTCTTTACGATGGAAATGCGCAGAAGAAATTTGGGGCATTTGTATATAAGCCGCTTAATGCATATTTGGCATACAGACAGGTAATAAAATATTATGCTGCCAGAACACTTATGAAATTCTGCCGCAAGAACGAAATTGCCTGCTCTGTTAAAGCCATCCTGAACAGAACTACTGGTATTCCTTTGTATACTGACTGGAAAAATGCCGGCGGTCAGATTATGCCTTTAGAAAAACTGAATGAACTCTACGAAAAGATAAAGAACGGTCAGATTGATTCATGGCAGTCTGTTCATGAATACTACAATTGTGTTCATGAAAAATATCTTGATTACAGTGCGCGCTATGCAATTCATCTGCTGGAATACCTTTATTCATGCAAGCTTTCAGAATTTACGCCGGAAATTTTCAAGGACATAAAAAATGATGTTTCTTTGATGGCTGATCACATGTATTTGGCAAGCTTTAAGTCCAGAGAAAAGGATTTTACTGATTACTACAGATGCATGCCATACAAATCTGACGAAGAAATGACTGCTGTGCTGGGTTCCTTGAAGGATAACAGTTTCTTAAAGGAACTTAAGGCAGATACTCATGAGTTTAAGAAGAATCTTGAGACATTCTTTTCATTTTGATTTAGTAATTTTAACTGATTGAAAATCTTCTTCTATAAAAAATAAGGGCTGACATATTGACTGTCAGCCCTTGCTTTTATGCCTTTGACAAGCTATTTTTCAACTTACTCCTGTGAAGTAAGTTCCTTGAAATATTCAGTAATGTCCTTGCGTCCGTCTTTTACGTATGCAATTGCAGTGCGCGGATGCTGGTTGAACTGTCCTGTAAGAAGGTAAGGAAGGTCATAGCCCCATACAACACCCTTTTCTTTCATAGGAATCATATGCTTTTCGATGAAGTCTAATACTGGGAATTCATTGTATTTAGGGTTCTTAAGGAATCCAAGAAGAAGTTCCATTGCACAGTTACCTGCACCGCGTCCCATAGAAAGATATGTGGCATCAAGGAAATCTACTCCATCACCAGCACATTCAATTGTGTTTGCAAATGCAAGCTTCTGGTTGTCATGAGCGTGAATTCCGAGTTTTTTGTTGTATTTTGCAGCAAATTCTCCGAACATATCGCAGATGCGGGCCATTTCTTCTGGATAAATTGAACCGTAGCTGTCTACAATGTAGATAACGTCAACAGGTGATTTTCCTGCCATTTCAAGAGCTGCTTTTATGTCATTTTCCTGGCCTGTAGAAAGTGCCATAATGTTACAGCTTGTTTCATAGCCTTTTTTGTGAGCATCTTCAATCATGTCGATTGCAGTTGGCATCTGGTGAAGATATGTTGCAACGCGTACAAGGTCAATTGGAGATTCAGAACGGTCATGGATATCTTCCTTGTAGTTACAGCGGCCAACATCTGCCATTACGGCAACCTTTACTTTTCTCTCTCCGTCTCCGACAACGCTACGGATATAATCATCATCACAGAACTTTGATGGACCGAATTTGTTTACATCAAAAAGAGTTTTGTCTGCTTTGTAACCGAATTCCATGTAATCAACACCGGCTTTTGTGTTAGCTTCGTAAAGGGCTTTTGCAAAATTTTCAGCAAAATAAAAATCGTTTACAAGTCCTCCGTCGCGGAGAGTTGCGTCGACTACTTTAATGTCAGCGCGGTAATTCATCATTTCTTTGATGTCTTTCATTTCATACCTCTTTCTGTTGTTTTCAGAATTATTATCTTTGTCTGAGGCGGAGTTGACCGCTGCGGTAATATCCTTAAACAAATCATTTTTGTTCTTGTAATAGTGATAGATATTGGCAGCAGTGATTCCGCTTTTTGCAGCTATGTCACGCATGCCGATCTCTGAAGGTGTTTTTTCTGCTAAAAGTTCTTTCGCTGCGTTCTTTATTCTGTTCAGTACTTCTGGATTTGCTTTTCTCAAAAAAAACTCCTGTTCATTTATCATCTATAATCTATCACTTGTTAGATTTTAAGTCAATTAAAAGTGAACAAAAAAAATGAAAAGTAAACAAGAGTTTATTATTGGTAAACAAAAAAGGCGGGCTTTTCTAAAACCCGCCTTTCAATCTAGTTTGAAAGAGTCATTATGCTCATATTGTCTGTAATGTATTCGTCGGAAAGGTAATTTGCCGTATAATCTTTTGAATCTATGACTTTTTTTGTATCCGTATCAAAGGTAAAGGCATAAAGGCAGCAGTTACAAGCTTTGCGGCGTTCAAAAGCGGCTCCACGCTTTGTCATTTCTCTTATAACACCAGGAAGAAGGCCTCCGTGGCAAACAAAGAATATATCACCTTCTGAATTATTAAGGCATTCATCAATTACATGTCCAACCCGTTCATCTGTCTGAGACTGACGTTCATTTTCGTAGCGCCATGGAAACTTCATTTTTTGGGGAATAATTACATTCGGAAAATTTCTATGAATTTCTTTTTTTGTAATGCATTTTTTTGTGGTACGAACTATTCCGCTGTTGTCTTTTACGCCCGTAATTTCCTGAATGCGCGGTTCAAGAATCATTTTTGCCGGCTTCATTTTAGATGCAGCATAAGTTGCAGTCTGCAGAGTCCTGTAATATGGCGAGACGTAAATCATTCCGCTAAAGCCAATGCTGTTAAGCCAGGCACCAAGGAGTTCAGCCTGTTCAATGCCTTTTGGTGTAAGCGCATCTTCATCGCAGTTTTCAAAATGCCGCTGATATTTTGGATCTCCGCGCTGGCCATGGCGTGCAAAATAAAAAGTCCTTGTTTCTGCAAATGCAGAAATTGTTAAAAATAAAATTGTAAAGATAAAAAAAAGACGTTTCATACGCTCAGTATAGCATAAGAACGTCTTTTATTAAATTAACTTTAAGAATTAAAGTTTGTGTTCTTTTATAAGGGTAATTAAGGCCTCCGCGGCATCCGGATCAAATTGACTGCCCTTGTTTTTTTCCAATTCCTGAAGAATAACTTCGTCTGACAGATGACTTCGATATGATCTGTTTGTGTGCATTGCATCGTAGGAATCTGCAACACATATAATTCTTGCTTGAATAGGGATTTCTTTTTCTCTAAGACCTGTAGGGTAGCCAGAGCCGTCGTATCTTTCATGATGATAAAGAGCTGCTTCTTTTATTCCTGGAACAGCCGTAAAGCCTTCTAGAATTCCCGCACTGTACAAAGGATGTTTTTTCATCTCCTTCCATTCTTCATCATCCAGTTTTGATGTTTTACATAAAATTTCACGGGGAATAAGAACTTTTCCAACATCATGCATCATTCCCATGTAATAAATGTTTTTTTGAAATTCTTCGTCAAAGCCCATCTTTTCTGCAATTTTCCTTGCGTAATCCCCGACATGGGAAGAATGCATTTTGGTGTATTCATCACGGACGTCAATAAAGCGGGCACACAATTTAATCAAGCTTTCAATTTTTTCATTGTCTATAGTCCGCTGTTTTTTTACCAGATAATAAACGACATTAGAGATAATGAAGATGATGAATACAACGAAAAAAACAGTGAGTGCAAATAAAAATAATTTGTTTTTTAAAGGATTTCGCAGGAATTTTCCTGTAAGGTGAAATGAACTTGAATTCATTAACTGATTTGTATATAGAACAAAACCAATCTTAATGCTGCTGTGTGCAGCCGCCATAATAGTAAGAGTTTCCTGCTCTCCTTTTACTTTAATTTTTCCCGAGCTCTGGGTGAATTCTCCATTCCAGGAGGAATCAATTCTTGCTTCTTCCGGGACAGTCATTTCCAGTTCCCAGTCAAGAAAAGTATAATCTGTATTGTTATAGATGTAGATATCGTATTGACTTCCCCATGTACCATTTTCTTCTTGCCAGCAGTTTTTTGTTCCATCGCTCCTGTCTGGAATTTCCATGTTTATTGTCAGATATTTTGCTTGAAATTTACCCGGTCCTGTCTGATCGTACGTAATTATTTTCTTGTTTTGGTTTGCTATCCATGCAAACTGGATAATAAGCAGAGAAAGGCTAAAAACTGACAGAATAAATGAAATGAGGATAGCCGGACTCTTTTTAAACGGCAAAAAAATATCAGCAAAAATGTTTTTCATATTTTTATCCTTAATAACTTGATAAAAATATTATAGCAGTCTTTTATTTTTTCGCACTAAATTTATGAGGCTGTTTATATATCATTAAAATTTAATCTGTTTTGGAGCTGCCGAGAAACTGTAAATTGTTCCGGTACCTTTCTTAAAGTATAGAACTTCAGTGTTGTCGTCGTCCGCAGAATACATATTTGCAAGTTCCGGATAGTGTGAAAGCATGTCAGCTTTTGCTTCTCTTCTGTCGTCGCGGACAAGTTCACCTTCAAGTCTTAACCAACGGCCTGTAGAAGCATCAAAACAGCAGAGTTCTACATTTGGATTAGACTGAATCTGATGTGAGACAGCCTTTTTCTTTCCTGTCTGAATGTAAAGTTTATTTTCAAAAATATTAATTGTCCCAAACGGTCTGTTTTTTGGCTTTCCATTTTCTACAGTTGCAAGATAATAAGTTCCACATTTTTTTATAAAGTCATAAAGTTCGTTCATATTGCACCTCTGGAATTATTATATCACAGCAGTCGCCCCTGTTCATCTTTAAAACTTTCCTGCCGTGATTTTTTTACGATATCTTCGTCTTTTGGTACACCGATTAAAAATGATGATTCTGGATTATGAAGCGATAGGTTTTTACGAACCAGGCTTTCATCGTAATTTGCATAGCAGTAGCGGCACAGGTGAGGGCATGAATTGTAAGCGCCGATATCGTGCATGGGAAGACAAGCACAGTTTTCCCGCAAATTATTTGGCGGGAGTTTTTCTTTCAGATAAAAGCTGCATGTATTTTCGATAATTTTACGGGAAACGCAGGCTCCGGGTTTTACGCCGAATTCAGAAAGATTGTATTTTTCTGCACAGGATTCAATAGTAATTCCAAATTTATTTGCACTTTCTGAAAACTTGCATGCAAGTTCTTCCTGTTCGGATATTTTTACTTCCCTGACATACGGAAAGTTTTTAACAGTTTTTTTATACAGGTCAATAAAACTGATAATGCAACGGTTTGTATGGCCGGATAATTTTTCAGCCATATTAAAGAAAGCCTCTTTATGAAATTCAATAGAATAAATATCGTTTATAAAAACCGGATCGTATCTCCAGGAAATATTTTCTTTTCCAATAAGTCTGCTCAGTTCAATAAACGAATTTATAATTCTAGATTTATCTGGAACGCTGGGTTCAATATCTTTTGAATAAGGAGTAATAGTGACAAAAAAATAAATATTAAATCCGCGCGATTTAATTTCTTCTATATGCTCTAGCATAGGGCGTGGATTTTTTGTGCAGAACACCAGTGCGTCCACAACTTTTGGATCCAGCGAATATCGTGTAACCTGCTCCCCATAGTACGGATTTCGCACATCTACAAACCCGGCTTTAAGCCTGTTCATGAACCAATCAGAATAAAACGCAGGAATATCTGTCCGCCCGCTAATAAAAAGAATCATATAGGGGAAATTATATACTAGTATACAAAAATATAGAAGTGTATTATAATCCAAATTATTGGAAAGACCTTAGTTTAGGCGGCGTCTCCCAGACTCAAATTCGGCTTTGCCGAAAATATTTGAATGGGAGGCTTGCATATGACACGTGAATTGATAATCGCTGCGGTAACCTGCGTTGCTTCAGTAATCAGCACTGTTATAGCAGTTCTTTCATACTTAAAGAATAAGAATGAGTAGAAAATAAAAGCCGCCCTTAGTCTGACCACTTAGGCGGCTTTAAAACCAAATATGTGGAGACGACCAAATAAACTTTGGTCTTTCCTTTTGTTTTAATATAAAGCGGAAAATACGATTCGTCAACAGGTGTTTTGCATTACACTTTAGTCATTGTGTTTTTCGGTAAGCATTAGAACGCTTGTTACAATTCTCTTTCGATAAAGTTCTCGATTTCTGGGAGAAGTTTTGTCTTTAGAAGATTTTTTGTATTAGAAACCGTGGTGGATGCATTTCGCAGAAAGAGGTCGGCGGGGTGGATTTTTAGAGCGGCTGCGATTTTTAGTATGTTGTCGAATGAAGGTTTAGCTTTTCCAGATTCAATATTTCCAATCATTCCATTTGAACTGTTTGCCTGAATAGCAAGTTCAGACTGACTGTATCCCATTTTTTCTCTGTAAAATTTCAAATTAAGGCGAAATGAATCGTAAAAATCTTCCATTTACTCATAATAATTGAGTAAATCTTAAATATTTCTATTTATATGGAGTAATTTCAGTGTTATACTTTATTGTATAAAGTAAATTTTATATTTACTCCATAAAATAAGGAATACTTCATGTCTACAAACATCTCTGGCGAAAAGCGACAGGCTTTGCTTTCAAAAATTGCAGAAATTAAATCATTTATTGAACAAAACTCGAATGATAAAAATGCTTCTCAGTTGATTAGTTATCTTGGGGACCTTACTCGCGAAGTAAACGGCAAAAAATATGGACTTGTGTTTGAAGAACACCGAGAGGCCATTGATGAAAAGCTTGAGCAGAACGCTCCTGTCTTTACCGAAGAAAAAGATTTGTTCATAGACAACGGTGGCGAACTAAACTTTTTGCTTGAAGGTGATAATCTTGCAAGCCTGAAACTTCTGGAAAAAACTCATCGTGGAAAGATTGATGTGATTTATATTGATCCGCCCTACAATACGGGAAATAAAGATTTTGTCTATGATGATGACTATGTAAGCGAAGAAGACGAATTTAAACATTCAAAATGGCTCTCATTTATGGATAAACGATTAAGATGTGCCAAAAATTTGCTAAGAGAATCAGGAGTTATTTTTATTAGTATAGACGACAATGAGCAAGCTCAATTAAAAATTCTGTGCGATGAAATTTTTAATGAGATTAATTTTATAGATACTTTAATGGTAGAAATGTCTAATACCGGTGGAATGAAAGTAGGTGCGGCCAAAAAAGGTTCTATTACCAAAAATGGTGAATATATTTTAATTTATGCAAAAAACATTCTAAATCAAGAAATTTCAAAGACGCCATTATTTGATTTTGTTCCAGGTTTCGATACTCATTTTAATTTGTTTATGAATTCCGATGGTACAATATCAAATTTTGGAGACATTTTGTTCTCAAAAAAAGAAATAATTGATGAACTTAAGAAATTTAATATCGAAATTAAAAAGAATACGGTCTCGTTAAAAATAATAAATGATTTATTTGATAAATCTGAAGTAATACAAAAATATATAGTAGATAATCTTGATTATATAACTCGTCCAAGAAATGAAGTCCCAAATATTCCTGATGAATTAAAACTTGAAAAAGGTCGTTGGTTAAAATACATCTCAGAAAAAAGAGATGAACCATATTATTTAACAATTACTGATGAAGATGAAATTATTCAATTAGTTCCAATGAAATATAATTATCGAAAGACAGACGATTTTATTGAAAAATATGGGCGCTCAGTTATAAGAGGTGATTATTGGAAAGGATTTTGGCTTGATATGGGTAATATATCTAAAGAAGGAGCAGTAGAATTTAAGAATGGAAAGAAACCTCTGCGTCTTATAAAACAATTACTAAAATGGTCGATATTATCAAAGCAAGACTCCACTATCCTCGACTTCTTCGCTGGCTCCGGCACAACCGGTCACGCTGTACTAAAACTCAATGCAGAAGATGGTGGTCACCGTAAATTCATTCTCTGTACCAACAACGAAAATAACATCTGCCGCGACATCACATATCAACGTCTTAAAACCGTAATCACAGGCACACGCAAAGACGGTTCAACCTATTCAGACGGTCTCCCTGGCTCTCTCAAATACTTCAAAACCGACTTTATTCCAATCAGCGAAAAAATGTACTACGAATATGCTGATGATCTTCTGTTTCATGTTCGGGAATTAGTGGAACTGGAGAATGCTGTTAATTTTGACAAGGACAAAACTGTCGCAATCGTTCTGGATGATGATGAAATGGAAGAATTTATTGCGACGCTCGTTGAGTCTGGTCGAAACGAGCAGAAAGACACTTCGACGGGGCTCAGTGTCCGCAATACGGGGCTCAGTGTCCGCGCGCTCTATGTTGGTCATGATGTTTTAGTTTCTGGAAAGCAGGAACGAATCTTAAAATCTCACAACATCAGCATAAACACAATTCCTGACTATTATTACCGCGACCTGGCACTGTAGCATCGGAGGAACTTATGGATTTATTGAATTTTCAGCGCAACGCAATTTCACTTCTTCAAACTGCAATCGAAAACGGAAAAGAAGAAATCATCTTAAAATCCTGCACGGGTAGCGGAAAGACAATTATGCTTACACACTTTATGGATGAATACTTAAAGTGCCATGCAAACACTGTTTTTATCTGGTTTACGCCGGGCAAAGGTAATCTTGAAGAACAGAGCAAAAAGAAAATGGACACCTATATTCACGGTGCACAGACAAAACTTCTTTCCGATGTGATGACCAGCGGCTTTTCTGAAAATGACTGCTGTTTTATCAACTGGGAGCTTCTGAATAAAAATGACAATATTGCCGTCCGCGATGGTGAGCATACTAACTTTATAGAGTATATTCGTTCCGCACGGGATTCCGGCTTGAATTTCATCCTAATTATCGATGAAAGTCACATGAATGACAGCAAAAAATCGGCCGTGATAATCAATTATTTTAAGGACGGCGGCGCAAAACTTCCGATTATTCGGGCAAGTGCAACTCCTAACGGCTACAATCAGAACGACCCAAAAGTTGCCTTTATCGATGTCCCTGAAAAATCCGTAATCGAAGAAGGTCTTATCAAAAAAATGCTGATTATTAACGAAGGCTTTCCAATTACGATTTTGAGCAACGAAATCACGGAACTGGAAGGAGAAAGTCAGGTTTCTTATCTTTTGAATAAGGCTCTCGAAAAACAGCGGCTTTTGCGCAGCAAATTCCTTGAGCATGGCGAAAATATCAATCCGCTTATTCTGGTTCAAATGCCAAACTCTTCTGATTCGCTTTTGGATGAAGTACAGACCTGGTTTGAAAATCACGATATTTCTTACGAAAACGGAAAACTTTCAATCTGGTTGAGTGAAAACGGAAAAAGTAAGTTCAGCCGTCACGAAAATCTTGAAGGAATAGAAGCTAATGATGGTGAGCAGGAAGCTCTGATTTTTAAGATGGCGGTTGCAACCGGCTGGGATTGTCCTCGTGCCTATATTCTTGTAAAACTCCGTGACCATGAGGGCGAAAAGTTTGAGATTCAGACTTTCGGCCGAATCCGGCGAATGCCAAACGCACATCATTATGATGATAGCGCATTGGATAGCTGCTATCTTTACACCTGGGATAATAAGTTTACTGAGGGAGCAAAGGCTTTTCTTGAGCACGGAGCCTGGGACGCAACTTATATCCAGCTAAAAGACGAATACAAGGATGTTACGCTCAAAAGCCAGCAGCGCCCGGATGTAATCGACGAAAATGATGCCGAAGACACGATGAAAAGCGTCGTAAATCATTTTGAAAAGAAATATGGTCTGAGTGTCGGAAGGAATTATGAAGAAAATCAAAAACTTTTGACAAATAATGGATATATTTTCAGCGATAAAATCGTTGTTTCAGCCAAAATGGGGCGAACCGAAACTCTGGATGCAGGAAAGATGAACCAGATGTATGATTCGGATTTTGCGATTCCCTTAAATACTCATACCCACGGACGCCAGTTTCATCATGAGATAGGTATTTTAAGTACCGAAGTTAGCCTTAAATACGAAAAGATGAACACTGTTTTTCGTCGAGTTTTCTACAAAAATCCCAAAGTCACAAGCAGAAAATACTCTCTATTAAACCTTGGGACTCGGGAATTGTACTCATTTGTTATTAATAATGCCGCTGTTTTGAAAACAGATTTTCACGAGGCAATCACTGAAATCGGAAATCTAACACAGGCTACTCTTACTTTTGATCCTTCTGAAATTGTTGAAAAAGACTTTCATATTCCGCAGGTTTGTCTTTTCACCTACGACGGTAGCGATAAAGCTCAGAAAATCTACAGCAAAAATGTCTATGCCGATTACCGCGAATCTGCAGAAGTTCGTTCAATGCCAGAGCGAAAATTTGAAGAGTTTTGCGAAAACAGCGAGTTTGTAGCATGGTTCTATAAAAACGGCGATAAAGGAACAGATTTTTATTCAGTTGCGTATAAGGATGGTAGCGGAAAATTGAGACTTTTCTATCCGGATTATGTTTTAGGCACAAAGGACGGTATCTGGATAATTGAAACAAAAGGTGGCGTTTCTGCAAGCGGACAAAGTCAGAATATTGACGATTTTGCTTCATTAAAATTTGAAACGCTAAAAAATTATCTTACCGAGTTCGAACTAAAAGGCGGATTTGTTCGCACTGATAAAAAAGGTCGTCTGTGTATTTGTACCGAACACTTTAGCGATGATATTGACGGTAGTGACTGGAAGCTCTTGGAAGATGTAATGAAAGTATAAATTTAGTGCTATACAAAAATAAAGATATACTATACTATCTAATTGTTGGAAAGACCATAGTTTAGGCGGCGTCTCCCGAACTCTAAATCCGGCTTGCTGGAAATATGATAACGGGAGGCTCTAAGATGACGATTTACGAAGTTATTTCGTTGGCTATTAATTTAGCTATTCTAATTCTTAGTTTGCTTTCTTACCTTAAAAAGTAAAAGAGTAAAATAAAAGCCGCCAATGTCCTCGAAAAACTTGACGGCTTCTTAGCAACAAGTGGAGACGACCAAATAAACTTTGGTCTTTCCTCTTTATTCAGAATATATCATACACATATGATGTAGTCAAATTCTATCTGTATGATTTATCCCGCAAATCGAGCGAAGTCGAGATTTATCGGGAATGAAATTGGTTTGAAACGCAAAAGGGAAGCCCGAGGGCTTCCCTTTTGTCGTTATCATAACGGGTTAGATTGCGCCGTAGGTGTCAATCTAAGCCTTGTTCAAGCGGCTTTCCAAATCGTGTCGCAGCCTTGCGGCTGCTTACCAAGTTTGCCTACCGGCAAACTTGCCACAACTAAGCTTTATTAAGTCTTGCTTCGAGGTCATCCAAGATTTCGTTAAGTTCTTTTGGCAAGTGCTTACCGAACTTAGGATAGTGGTTTTCACGAACATCCTTAACTTCTTTCTTCCATCCTTCAACATCAACTTTGAGGATTTCTGGGAGAGTTTCTTTGTAGTAGTCAGCAAGACCGTCTGTGTTCAAAGCACCATCTTTTGGCATAAGTCCGATTGGTGTGTCTACAGCATTGTCTACGCCGTTACAGCGGTCGAAAATCCATGCAAGGATGCGGCTGTTGTCACCGTAACCTGGCCACATGAATCCACCTGGAAGTTTGTCGTTATTTTCGTCCTTGCGGAACCAGTTAACGTAGAAAATCTTTGGAAGAAGATCTTTATCTTTTGCTGCATTACCAACATCGATCCAGTGCTGGAAGTAGTCACCCATGTTGTATCCACAGAATGGGAGGATAGCGAATGGGTCGCGGCGGATTTTACCAACTTCTGCAGCGTTGATTGTAGAAGCAGCTGTGATTTCTGAACCTACGATAGATCCAAGGAATACACCGTGGTTCCAAGAACGAGCCTGGTGTACAAGAGGGATAGTAGATGGACGGCGTCCACCAAAGAGAATAGCAGAGATAGGTACACCTTCTGGAGATTCCCAGTCAGATGCGATACATGGACACTGCTTAGCAGGTGCTGTAAAGCGTGCATTTGGGTGAGCCATTTCTTCGCCCTTAGGAGCTTTGTCCTTAGGGAATGCTGGACGAGTCTGTCCCTTCCAGTCAACGAGGTTACCCTTTGCAGGATATCCGATTCCTTCCCACCAAACGTCGCCGTCTTCTGTAAGAGCACAGTTAGTGTAGATTGTGTTCTTTTCAGCAGAGATAAGAGCGTTCTTGTTGCTTTCTGCAGATGTTCCTGGAGCAACTCCGAAGAATCCTGCTTCTGGGTTGATAGCGTAAAGACGTCCGTCCTTTCCGAACTTCATCCATGCGATATCATCACCAACTGTTTCAACCTTCCATCCTGGGATAGTAGGAATCAACATAGCGAGGTTTGTCTTTCCACAAGCTGATGGGAAAGCACCTGTAACGTATTTAACTTCACCCTTAGGGTTTGTGAGCTTAAGGATAAGCATGTGTTCAGCAAGCCAGCCTTCTTCGCGAGCGATTACTGTAGCAATGCGGAGTGCGAAACACTTCTTTCCGAGAAGAGCGTTTCCACCGTATCCAGAACCGTAAGACCATACGAGGTGTTCTTCTGGGAACTGGCTGATGTATTTGTGTTCAACGTCAGCACATGGCCAGATGCCGTTGTCTTTTTCACCATTGTTAAGTGGTTTACCAACTGAGTGGAGACATGGAACGAAGTTGTCATCAAGGTACTGCCAAACTTTTTCGCCGGCACGAGTCATGATGTCCATGTTCAATACAACGTATTCAGAGTCTGTAAGTTCAACACCGTATTTAGCGATTGGTGAACCGAGTGGACCCATACAGAAAGGAATTACATACATTGTGCGTCCGTGCATACAACCTGTGTAAAGACCTTTCATAGTTGCTTTAAGTTCTTTTGGATCAATCCAGTGGTTTGTAGGACCAGCATCTTCTTCTTTAACTGAAGAAATGAATGTGCGGCTTTCTACACGAGCAACGTCACTTGGAAGTGAGCGGAAAAGGAAGCAGTTTTCTTTCTTCTTCAATGGTGTAGCAAGACCAGCGTCTACACATTTCTGCATAAGGCGGTCGTATTCAGCTGTAGTACCGTCAACAACAACAACGTTGTCAGGTTCACACATCTTAACACATTCTTCAATCCATGCCTTGATTTTGGCATTCTTGATTTCGTTTACTGTCATTAGTAACTCCTATATAAGTCGGAAAAGTGGTTGAGCCATCCCTTCCGAAATTTACGCTTTGGTCTAATAATACACTTTTTTTTTTTTATATTCAATGCGCGGAAGCTATATTTGCAAACGTTCCTTCCGCAGCCCGCTGACGCTCGGTCTTTTAAGGCTCAGTTCGTGCCGCCCTGAACCTTAAAATCCTTGCCTCCGGCAACTGCTCCACGAACGCGCGGGTGCCTTCCCATAATTTTTGTTGTTTCAAAAAAAATCGGGCTGACAAATAAGTTCAATTTACGGTGGTTGAGGCTCTCGAAACCACCAGATACAGCGTAAATGGTTGTTTCGAAAAACTTAATGACCGTGTGGCAGGAACTTATTTGTCAGCCCTTACAGGTTTATCTTATAAAAGACGTTTAGTTATTTGCTGTAAACTTAGCAACAAGTGCATCAAGATCAGCAGATGTAATCTGAAGTTCAGTATTTGTTGTGTAGTAAGCGTACATAGCAGATTTAAGCTGTGTGCCTGTGTAGTTTGTAATGTCTGTAATGTTGAACTGCTTTTCAAATACCTGTTTCAAAAGGCGCTGGTCGCGGTATTCACCAAGGTATGTGTAGTTAGACTTCTGGTAATCTTCTGCAATTTCTGCCCATGAAGCACCACAAAGACCAGAAATAACGGCACAGTAGTAACCTGTACGATCGTTACCAAGACGGCAGTGAATTCCGTATGGAGCAGGGTGAGTTCCTTCTTTAAGGAAGTCAATTATGCACTGCAAGCCGTCGTTCAGGTATTTTTCGTTGTAGTCTGCCTGATAGATGTATTTGTACTGCATAACTTCTTCTTCATTATTTGAGTTTGTAAATGTCATGTGAAGAACGTTACCTGCATTGAGTATAGCCTGATAGTATGATGGAATTGATTCTGTATAAGTTGTACCTGAGTCCTGAACATTATCATTCTTTGCAACATCTGTTCCAACTGCCCATGTCTGAAGATTTGCAGTTTCATTTTCGCTTAAGCAGATGTCTGTCTGAATTCCATTTTTTTCATAAAGACCGATTACTTTTTCGTGGCGAACAGGTTCTGTAGCGCGTACAAAGTAACCTTTTGGATTTGTTGTTGCATCCTTGAATACACCTGATTTGTGTGTCTTACACTTGTAAGGGTGCCATGAACGGTAAAGGTTTGTTGTTCCCGGAACTTTACGGAAGTTTGCAAATTTAGCTACTTCATCATCATTGTTCAAATTCCAGTCTTTAAGCCCTTTCCATATAGCAGCGGTTGCACTGCATGCTGCAATTTCATCTTTATCTTCGTTATCATAAATGATGATAAGGTTTTCGTCAGAAGTGTGGAATACGTATGGTTCAGGAATAAATGCCTTGTCATAGTTGTTCTGGTAGTTGTCACTTCCATTTTCTACAATAACAAATTTATATTCCGGATGACCGCTGTTTCCAAGAGCTGTCAGCTGATTGAAAGGAATAACAAGGTAATAGTAACTTTCTGTTTCACTCATTAAGAATGTATCATCATTTGCATGTGACCATGAGTTAAAAGATCCGTGTACATAAACAGTCTGTCCATCGGCAACATTCCAAAGTGCTTTGTCCATAAGAAAAACTACCTTAGAATTTGCATTATCCAATGCATAACAGCGTCTTAAACTTGATTCAGTTGCAAGTGTCTGTACAGTAGCAGAACTGCCCGAACTAATTGGAACATATTTTGTTTCTGTGTCGTTCTGGCAGGAAATAAATCCTGCTGATGTACATGCCAGCACAAGGGCGGCGGCTGTAACGGTAAAGACGTTGCGTCTGCTGAAAATTTTTTTCATCATAAATCCCCCATAAAAAAAGCGAAACATATTTCCCTCAAATGCACGAACGGCTTCTTTATGGGAAACTGTTTCTTTTGTGTTAAATCAGCGGTTCTGTTAAGAATCGTTTTGTTAAATTGTGTACCCATTTGTTATTTTTTGCAAACATTTTTTTTCATATTTAAATGGAATCTGCTGTAATTGAAAAATATAGGGCGCGGGAGTATAATTTCCGTATGAAGATGACTTTGTTAGGAACCGGCACAAGCCACGGAATTCCGTGTATTGCTTGTAACTGTGCTGTGTGCCGTTCAGAAGATCCGCACGATAAGCGCCTCAGATGCAGTGCCTATGTAACCAATGAAAATCCGGATGGAACTGTTTCAAGCCTGCTGGTGGATATAGGACCGGAATTCCGCATTCAGGCACTTCGCAGCGGGATAAAGGCTGTTGATGCAGTTCTGCTTACGCATAGTCATGCGGATCATCTTCACGGACTTGATGACATAAGAATTTTCAGCCATACGCTGGGTTCGGACAGGCTTTCTGAACTTGTACGCTCAAATCCTGAAAATGCAGGAATTGATCCTAAACTGCTTGCACAGTCCGGTAAGCGCGGAATTTCACTCTATGCAAATGCAGATACAGTAAGGGACGTAAAAAAACGCTTTGACTATATATTCCGTTTCGACACTCAGATTGGCGGCGGAAAGCCCAAACTGGAACTTGTAGACTGTTCTGTCCTTTACGGACAGCAGCCGCAGGAATTTGGCAACATGACTGTAATTCCTGTCCCTATGAAGCACGGCGAACTTAACGCAACCGGCTGGCTTTTTTCTGTAAAAGCAGAAGACGGAATTGTTCATTCAATTGCATATTTAACAGACTGCAGTTTTATTCCGGAATCCAGCCTTAATCTTATCAAGGAGAAAGGAGGGCACATTGACCACTGCGTTATCGATGCCCTTCGGGTAAAGCCTCATTCAACGCATTTTGGATTCAGACAGGCCATGGAAGTTGCACAAAAACTGTGCGCCCGCCATACCTGGTTTATTCATATATGTCACCTTATGAGCCACGAAGAAATAAAGGCTTATGCTTCTGAACAGCTTAAGGATTTTCCTGTACTCAATAAAATTGTTTCAGAAGGCGGTTCTGTAGGTCCTGCTTACGACTGTCTTGAACTTTCAGTATAAAAAAATCTGTTTTTTAAATAAATTGTTAAACAAAAAAACCGCTTCGTAGTGAAGCGGCTTTCAATCGCGAACTTAGACAGTTTATTTGTTTTCTGTTGTAGCTGGCTTTGGAACGCGAACTTTCTTTACGATAAAATCGCTTCTGAAACAGCGGGCACAAACTTTAAGAGTTCTTACTTCACCGTTACCGAGGTCAGTTTTTACTGTCATCAAATTTGGACGCCATGTGCGTTTTGTGTGGTTGAAAGACTTTGAAACTTTGCTACCGTGCTGAACGCCTTTACCGCAGATATCACAACATCTAGACATATCTATACCTACCTTAATTTAATTCTGAATTAGTTCTAATAATATATAGAAATAAAGATTTTTAGTCAATAAGCGGAACAAGCCATTGTGATATTTTCAATATTGAAAATATCCTGCAGACGCCTTATTTCGCATACTGTTCTTCTATTTCGCGGATCTGGTCGCGCAGGGCAGCTGCCTGTTCGTATTCCAGGCGTTCGGCACAGTCAGACATTTCCTGACGCAAGGCCTTAAGAAGTTTTTCGCGCTGCTTTCTGTCAAACAGGTTGGCGGTTTTCTTAAGTGTTTCTACCGTTACGCGGGCAGTTTCTTCTGCTTCTTCCTTCTGGTGTTCAAGAATATCCTGAATTTCTTTTTTTACGGTCTTTGGAGTAATTCCGTGTTCCCTGTTGTATGCTTCCTGTAGCGTTCGGCGGCGTTTTGTTTCGTCTATGGCTTCTTTCATTGCGTCGCTCATGCGGTCGGCATACATTACAACCATTCCTTCTGCGTTTCGGGCAGCGCGGCCTATTATCTGAATAAGCGAGGTTGTGGAGCGGAGGAATCCGATTTTGTCCGCGTCTAGAAGTGCAATGAACGAAACTTCAGGAAGATCAATTCCTTCCCTCAGAAGATTGATTCCAATAAGAACGTCAATTTCGCCAAGTCGCAGTGATTTAAGGATTTCTACGCGTTCAAAGGTGTCTATCTCTGAGTGAATGTATTTTACTTTAAGTTCAAGCTCCGTAAGGTAGTCTGTAAGGTCTTCCGCCATCTTTTTTGTAAGGGTCAGAACAAGGCTTCGTTCGTGGCGTGCAATGCGTTCTTTTATTTCGCGGTAAATGTCTTCCATCTGGCCTTCGCTTGGACGTACTTCTACAATAGGATCTAGAAGACCGGTCGGGCGTATAAGCTGTTCTACAACCTGGGTGGACTGCTTAATTTCTTCCTTGCGCGGGGTTGCGGTAACGTAGATTACCTGGTTCAGCATTCTGGAAAATTCATCGGCTTTTAGCGGACGGTTATCCAGCGCACTCGGCAGCCTGAACCCGAAATCAACAAGATTCTGCTTGCGGCTGCGGTCGCCTTCGTACATTGCGCCAATCTGCGGTACTGTTACGTGTGCTTCGTCTATCATGCACAAAAAGTCATTCGGGAAATAATGCATAAGGGTTGCCGGCGGTTCCCCCGGTGCACGCCCCGCAATCGGTGCCGAATAGTTTTCAATTCCCGAGCAGTAGCCCATTTCCTTCATCATTTCCATGTCATAGGTTACGCGGGTCTTAAGGCGTTCTGCCTCCAGAATCTTGTGCTGTGCGTTCAGCTCTGCAAGGCGACCTTCAAGCTCTTCCTGAATGCGTCCTGTTGCTGCTTCAAGCTGGTCCTGCGGAACGACAAAGTTTTTTGCCGGGTAAATGCTTGTTTCGTCAAGTTCTTCTGTTATCTTGCCGGAAATTACATTAAAGCGGCGGATCCGTACGATTTCATCCCAGTCAAGTTCAATTCTGTAGGCTTCGTCAAATTCCATGTACGGCGGGTAGATTTCTATTACATCGCCTTTTATGCGGAACGTTCCGCGATCAAGCACCATGTCATTTCTGGTGTACTGTATGTGGCTCAGTTCAATTGCAAGTTTGTGCGGATCAAGGGTCGTGCCCTTTTCCAGATGAACGCGCATGCTTTTGTAAAGCTCAGGCATTCCAAGACCGTATATGCAGGAAACCGTTGCAATTACGATTACGTCGCGGCGCTCCATAAGGGAATAGGTTGCCTTCATCTTTAGCTGGTCAATTTCCTTGTTGATTGCAGCATCTTTTTCTATATAAAGGTCACGCGCTGGTACATAGGCTTCAGGCTGGTAGTAGTCGTAGTAAGAAACAAAGTATTCAACCGCATTGTTCGGAAAAAACGATTTAAATTCGCGGTACAGTTGAGCGCTTAAGGTTTTGTTATGGCTGATTATAAGGGTAGGGCGCTGAACAGCTTCTATTATTTTAGCCATTGTAAAGGTCTTTCCGGAACCAGTAACGCCTTTTAGAGTCTGAAATTTATCTCCGCGTAAAAATCCTTCAGAGAGTTTTTCTATTGCCTGCCCCTGATCGCCCGACGGCTGAAACGGGGATTCTACTATGAATCTGCGCATAAGCACATTCTAGCACAGAAACCGGGAAAGTTGTAGGGGCTGATAATGTGGTAAAAATCCAGGGCTTAGTTTAAGCGGTTTACCATTGTCGTTATGTCGCTCTTAGAGATTCCTTTTTCTATAAGTTTGTCTGTAAGCGCCTTCTGAAGGTCTTCTACATCTTCTACAAAGTCAACGCCAAGAAATTTCTGGAGTGAATATTTTACGGCTCCCGGACCGCGGTATTCATAGATTCCCATTTCTATGGACTTGCAGTAGTCTTCCTGAATCTGATTCCATGTTGCGCCGCAAAGACCTGCAAGGACAGCGCAGACAACGCCGGTTCTGTCTGTTCCGATTGCACAGTGAATTTGATACGGTCCTTCTTTTTCATTTATGAATTTAATAATTTTTTTAATTCCGCCGGCAAACTGAGAACTGTCAGGAGTTTCGTAGCATTGACTATAGGAGCAGTCTGTCATATAGAGTACAGCATTGTTATTGATGATTTTCTTGTAGTAAGCGATTTTCTCTTTGTATCCTGGTATTGTATTATCATCATATGTAAAAGATTTTTGCTTGTCGTCAGAAAGGTTAATGTCGGCCTTTATTCCGGCTTTTGTAGAAAGCTCAGCTACACACTGCATGCGTGCTTTTGAAGTGTCCGAAATGCTTGCTTTTTCTCCGTCATTATATGGGTGATATGAGCGGTAAAGTTTTTCTGTTCCCGGAACCTGACGGAAGTTGGAAATCTGTTTTTGTCCTTCTGCTGTGTTCAGATCAAAGTCAGAAAGCTTTTTGCATCGTTTTGCTTTTGTAAGTCGTGTGCATATTTCTTCTTCGTCCTGAGAACTGTAAATTAAGCACAGGAATTTTTTCTGTGCTTGAGAGCCGTTGAATTTCTGGTAAATGTATCCGTCCGGAACATAAGGCGGCGGATTTATTACGCTGTCATTTACCTTAAAGTTATATGACGGTTGACCGCACTGGTTTGTTGCCTGAACGTCAATATACGGAACAGAACAGTACCAGAATCCCTTGTTGTGCCGGGTCATAGCATAATGTGTTCCCCTGTAGCTTCCGTCATGATCGTTTATGCCTTTGTTAAATTCTGCCTTTACAGAAGAAGGCTTTGAACCGTACAGCTCTTCGCTGAATAGGATTACAAACTGCTTGTTTTTAGGGTCGTCTATGAAGCATTTTTTTAAGTGTTCCTGAGTTATGTTCAGTCCTGTAATTGGATCAGGTGCTTCTGCCTGTTTTGTAACCGCATTTAGGCCGGTTGAATGAACACAGTATACACCTTTTTTAGAGGCCTGCATGTCGTCTGTGCAATATTTTGCAGAACTTTGTCCGTTACCGTGTGTAATTAAGACTTTAACAGATGAAGCCTTCTTAAAATCAAATAGATAGAAGTTCTGGTGATCGCTGTCATATTCGCCGGTCTGTTCGTCAATTGGATTTGTAACAGTGATTTTTTCCGTTAATTCAATTCCAGGCCAGTCTGTTTTCTGAAGTCGTTCGTTTTCCGGAACGCTTTCGTCGTATGCTGCATTCCAGTAGTGAATGTGGTTATATTCTTTTCCGCCAGATTTTTTGCCCTGACGCATAAGGATTGCAATTCCGTCATGCTCAAGGTGACCAAGGTCTGTGTTTTTTCCGCTTTCAATCTGAATTTCGTTGCGGTCCAAAACGGTTCCGTCTAGAGATGTTACTGTAAGAATCCAGTTTCCAGGAACAATATCTTCTATTGTAATTCCGTTTGCAGCAGTTTGTTCTGTAAGTCCTGTAGAAATAGGATCGTTTATGCTCACATTGAATTTCTGCGCAATAAGATAATTGAATGTAACGGAACCTGTTTCCAGACGGTAATCTTCTTTTTTTGCACTGTACGGGAACGATAATCCCTGCAGTTCACCGATTAATTTTGATGAGTTGTACAGGCTTGGATGAATTGAATCATCAATTACAGCACGGATTGTTTCCATGCGGCCGTCTGATTCAAGTTCTTCAAAATTATAAAGTGCCTTTATGCCGTAAAGAACATTACCGAATGCAGTTGTCTTTTTTGAAACTTGAATTTTATTATTCTCGCCGGAATTTATGTCTGTTACCGCCCGGATATTAAAGTTCGGGAGTTCTTTTTTGCTACCGTCATAAGCTTTTACAGTTACAATGCGGTCAACGCCTACTGGAATATGGTCAATTGTAATTGAATCATTGTTTTTTCCGCAGGCTACTTCAACATAGTCAAGATGCGGTTCTTCATCTTCGTGTATATCATGACCGCTGATTCTTATGGATGCATATTTGATTTCTGATACATCCAGTCTGCGGGAACCTTCATAACTGTTTGATAGAGTAAGGGACGCAAACTGTACTTTTTTGTTCTCTACCATCAAAAACTCTCTTTGCTCCACTGCATTCTGGCAAGAACCAAATGCAACCAAAACACTAAAACCAAATAATAAACTTAAAAGAACTTTTTTCATTATAAACCAACTTTTTGTATATTTCCATAATACATTAAGAGTCGGTTTTGTCAAATTTTTTTACAGTTTACTTAGTTTCCCTTTTACATCATTTTATATTGATGCAGTTTTTTCGTCCGGAGAAGCAAGTACAATCTTTACTTCCCGGTCTTTGCCGTTCCGGTGAAGAGTAACGGTAACCGTATCGCCCGGCCGTTTGCTTTCTAATGCTGAATAATAATCCGCAATAGAAGAAATGGTTATATTGTCTATCTTTGTGATTATGTCTCCGCCAAGATAGATTATTGTGTTTCCGTAACCGTAGCGTACAGCCTGTGTACCTTCTACAATTCCGGCTTTTTCTGCGTTTCCACCTTTTGTCGTTCTGGAAACAAGAAGTCCGCGTGCAATGTCCAGGTTTGCATAGTTTGCAATTGTATTGTTCAGCTGAACAACAGAAAGTTCCAGTGTTCCGCGGCGGACTTTTCCGTATTTTAGAAGGTCAGAAGCAACGCGGACGGCTGTTTCTGCCGGCACTGCAAAACCAATTCCGGCGCTTGAACCGCTGTTTGAATATATCATTGTGTTAATTCCGATCATGTTGCCGTTTGTGTCCAGAAGCGGACCGCCGGAATTTCCAGGGTTAATGGCAGTATCTGTCTGAATCATATTGCGAATTATGCGGTTTGTGCTTGCGTCCTTAAGCGGGCGGCCAAGTGCAGAAATAATTCCTGTAGTCATCGTTCGGTCAAAACCGTATGGGTTTCCGATTGCAATTACTTTCTGACCGACCTTAAGCTTTGCCGAGTCGCCGAATGCAATTGTAGTAAGTTCAGTTCCCTTTGGCGGTTCAAATTTGATTACAGCAAGATCGCTGTCTGCATCCTGTCCGATAATCTGGGCTTCGTACTGTGTTCCGTCAGAAAGAGATACATAGATTTTTGAAGCGCCTTTGATCACATGTACATTTGTAAGAACGTAGCCCCGTTTGTCTATGATAGAGCCGGAACCGCTTCCACCGTCCTGAACAATCGGTTCAAGGAACCAGTTTACTCCGGTTACCTGTGTATTGATGTTGACTACGGCCGGACTGCATTTTTCGTAAACTCCGATATTCTGCTTTTCGTCCATAGTGTATGTTGTATCTGTTGAAATCTGAACTGCATGAAGTGCATTTTCAGAAAGTGCGTCAGATTCATCTATTTGAATTGCCGCTAGTTCTTCTGTTTTAGAAACAACCTGTGCAGATTTTTCTGCTGGTTCTTCTTTTCTGCAGGTAAAAGAAAGAATTGAAGCAGTAATTCCTGCGGCAAGAACCATTCCGATTGAGGTATAAATTATTACCTGTGTTTTTGTGTAAAGTTTCATTGTTTTTATTCTAGCGAATTTGTTTTATATGTTCAATTTAAGGATTTAAAGGATTTACAGGCTTTAAATTGAATTCAAAGGCTTTGATTTTGTTTAATTCTGCCTGAATCATTGTGTCTGTGTCTTCAAAGCCGTCTTTTTTTAATGTAAGCTTGTAAAATCCCGGAACAAGAGATTTTATGCAGAGCGGAGAAATGCCCTTGTACTGTCCGTTCAGATAAATCCTGGCTTTTGGAACGTCTGTCTGTATTGTAAGGACGGTTATGTCTTGCTGAATGAATTCTTCGCTGTCGGCTTCTGTTAATTCAAGATTCGGTGCAGCAGAGTCCTGCGCTGAAAGACAGATTCCGGTAAAGAGAAAAATTAATGTTGAAAGAAAAAATACAGTCTGGCTTTTCATTTGTAAAATCCTTTTACATTATACAGGGTGAATTCTAATCGGTAAACAGCAGGTCGTTTTCTACAAAGCTGAAGTAGCTGTTTTTTGAAAAAATAATATGATCTAGCAGTGCAATTCCAAGAATATCTGATGAGGCCTTAATTATTCGGGTTGTTTCAATGTCTTCCTGGGAAGGCTGGCAGTTACCGGACGGATGGTTGTGGCATACTATTATTGCTGCAGCGTTTTCCATAAGGGCTTCTGAAAAAATTTCTCTGGGGTGAACGATTGTCCTGTTTACGGTTCCCACGGAAATGACCCGTATCTGGATAATTTCATTTCCGCCGTTAAGCGTAATGCATAGAAAATGTTCTTTTGTCTGCATTGAATAGCTGCGTATAAAGGGAATGACATCCTTTGGCTGCTTTATAAGCGCTTCCTTGTGGCGGTTTCGCCTTCTTCCCAATTCTACTGCAGAGGCAATTGCAAGCGCTTTTCCCGGACCCATGCCCTTAATCTTTGTAAGGTTTTCTACTAAATCTTCTTCGTTTGAACTGTTCATCGTGTTCATTATAATTCTGGATAGCTGTTCAACCGGATATTCCTTTGTTCCGGTTCCAAGAATCATCATTATGAGTTCTTCATCTGTTGGAAATGTAAGTCCATGTTTAAGTGCCATTTCCCGCACGTTAGGTTTAAAAACATTGTTTGTCATCACTATATATATGCAGTTTTTTTTTCAAATTCTGCATGATTCGAACAATAAAATTCATTTTTTTTTATTTTTTCCGAAAATTTAAGCATGAAGTATTTTAAATTCGATAAGAATGTTTATGGATTTGCATTTTTCCTGCTTGGATTGATTTTTTCGCTTGTTGTTTTTTCATGTCAGTCAACACGAACCTATGAAGCAGAAATTTCAAGGAAACTTTTGGGATCTGGCGTAATGACGGAAGATGCCCTTGCCGATTATTTTTTGTCTGTAAAACCCGGTGCCGACAGAAAGAAAATCAGGCATTTTGCTGGCCTTTATATTTCCGAAGCACGTGCAGAAGGAATCAATTCGGATGTTGCTTTTGCGCAGATGTGCCTTGAAACGGGGTATCTGACTTTTGGAAATCTGGTTGTTCCTGAAATGCACAATTACTGCGGGCTTGGCGCAATGGATGCGGCTCATCCGGGGGAATATTTTCCGTCGGAACAGATTGGTGTAAGGGCTCATATTCAGCATCTTCAGGCGTATGCTACAACGCAAGATGTTTCGCTGAATCAGGAACTTGTTGATCCGCGCTACAGCTGGGTTCACAAGGCAAAATTTGCAGAAGATATTTATGATTTGGCCGGGGTATGGGCTACAGACCCAGCTTACGGAGAAAAGATAAACGCAATACTGAATAAGATGGAAATGTTCAGGTAAGGGTTGAACTATACAGCTCTAAATTTGAGTTTTTACATACATTAAAAAAATAGCGGCCGGTTATAACAGACGTTTATCGATCGGTCGCTATTTTTTTTATTGCAATTTAAATTAAAGTCGAAATTAAAAATAATATTCAACCTTTAAACCCGTTTAGCCAATCTGAGTTCCGATGAAGTCTTCATCGTTCAGGATTGCCTGAATATTAGGTATGTTTTTGCCGCCTGCGCAGATTACTGTCATGCCGCATTCGTCTGCTTTTTTAGAAGCAATCGGGTCAAACGGACAGTTTTTTCCCGGTGTCCAGTCGTCTCCAACCATTTTGCGGAAATCTTTCCAGCTGATTTTATCTATAGGTTTGGCATCCGGATTTTTTCTAGGATCGTCAGTGTATACTTTTTCAATGTTAGAAAGATTTACAACTGTCTTTGCTCCGTGTTTTTCTGCAAGAAGAACTGCGTCATTGTCTGTAGAAAATCCAGGGTGCCATCCTGCAGCAAGAAGAACCCTTCCTTTAAATTCGATTGGTGCTGTCGGATCATAAACTACATCATTCTGGCAAAGATCGCCAAAACTTGCTTTTACAAGCTGAGCATTAAGACGTGTAGCCATAATTCCAATCCAGTCTGCAGCATCTGAAGCAGAAGAATTTCCGACTTTTGCAGAAATTTCTGAATATGCGTTCTGGTAAACGCGTGCCGGAGCACCGCCGCCCACAACAAGAATCAGCTTGCGGCTTTCATCTTCTGCAAGCCATTTTTTTACCATTGTAATGAAATCTGTAAGGAATGCTGTGTCCGGCTTGTCCGGAACTACAATTGAACCACCAACTGATAATACTTTTGTCATCAATATACTCCTACAATAATTGGGTTTGACCAGTATGAACTGTATTTTATAACTTTTCCGTTAGCTTCTTCCCAGATAGACTGAAGTGCATAACTTCTTGAACGGTGAACAGTCCTGTTGTTTGGTGCGCTTGGCTTTATTTCGTTCCATCCGCGGCTGAACAGAATGTGCTGTCCGTCAAGGTTTCCAAAATAATACTGAGAAGGATTTATGTCAATTTGCCAGGCCTGAAATTTAAGTCCTGCGCCCAAAGCCGGATCAACAGGAATCCAGCCTAGACCCGGCAGGAAGAATTCGCACCACCAGTGATCAGAAGACTTAAGGTCTGAACTTACAAGTATTCCGCTGTCCGGGAGGGCTGGAATTCCGCATGCACGTAGCAGGGCAGTGTAAATCATTGCAAAGTCATAGGCATCTCCGGATTTTTTAGAAATCAAATCCAATGAATCCTTGTTCGGCTTACCCAGCGTAAAGTTTTTGAGCATGTAATTATATATAAGTGCTGCCGCGTTGTAAGGATTTTTTTCTGCCTTGACGATTGTTTTTGCAAGTTCTGTAACTTTTGGATCGTCAGATGGCACGCATTTATCTGCCTTTGTATACATAGAGACAATATTTTTGTTTACGTAGCTGTATGAATCCAGTCTGCCGGAAGAAATCTCAGTGCGTGTTTCGTATGCTGTAACAGCAAAATTCTGCTTGAAGCGCCTTTTTCCGGCAGAAGTTTTTGTTCCAGAAGTCTGATGAATGATTGTATGCTGAAAGTCCGTGATTATCGGTTCCGGCGAACATTCTGCAAGTTTTACGGAAGGCTGGGCTGCAGTAATTACAGGACGGGGACAGCGCAGGATGATTGCAGAATCCTTGTCTCCGTTTGTTTCGTCAATGTCAACATTAAGCTGGATTATATAAGTTTTAGGAGAGATGTAGCTTTTTTTTCCGGCCTTTGTATCCATTGTGATTTTGCGGTTAACGGATTTGCCTTTTGCTGTCTGCACGTAAACGTATCCGCTAGTTGCGCCGTCAGGAACGTAAACCTGAATCTGGTTATCATTCCATGAAACGTAGTCATAGTTATCTTCGCTTGCTTCAATAAATGAATAATCTTCTGCGTCTGTGGTATTTTTTGAATCTTCGTTTTTGATTTCGCGGTCTACAGAAAAAAAGACTTTAGACATATCCCTGGAATTACCGAAGTTTACGCCGGAAATTGTAATCAGTGTTCCCGGAGTGATTTTTTCAGGTGTTACGCCTGTAATTATAGGAATCGTTATCTGCTTGTTCTGTGTAACCGGAACAGGTACTTCACTTGTGTTTGAAAAGAATGCAGGCTTTGAACGCGCATCCTTTGTTTCTACTATAACAAGTCCGTCCTTAATGTTTGCAGGTAGTACAACTTTGATTTCTGTGTCTGACCAGGAAAGATAGGAACTTGAAGTGAGTTTGTTTCCGCCGAATTCAACGTAACTTGTGTCGCGGACGCTTCCAAAATATTTTCCTGAAATTATTATAAGGTCGCCCGGTGCTCCTACCGGCGGAGTTATTGCGTCAATTACAGGCGTTTTTTTAAGATGAATGCTGAATAAAAAAGAGCCTGCAAAAAAAACAAAAGCAAGGGCACCCCATAGAAGTGTCCTTATTACTGGAGATTTTCTGAAAACGTAACTGAAAGATTTTGAATTATTCACTTAATTGATCCGGAATTCTGTTCATCGGAAGCTTGATTTCGATTGAATCATCGTTTTCTTCAAGTCCTGGAACATTTATTTTGATAGATATTCTATTGGGTTCATCAAATTCCGGTCTGAGTACGTCAACATTTGTCAATGAAGAGCTTAACTGTCTGTGGTTCATGTGCGGCCTTGGTGGTCTTGGTGGTCTGAATCCGTCCGGTCCGGCGTTGTTTTCCGGTCCCATGTTGTTGTACCTGTACTGGCTGGTGCCGGTGCTTGCCGGAATTCCGTAGTTTCCGTCAAAATTGCCGTCTACAATTACACTCTGATTTTCTGAAATAGGAACATGCTGTGTTCTTGTTACCGGTGTAATTGTTGCAAGAGTTTCCGGCTGAGCCTTTGACCTGTTTGTAATGCTTAAAGGAACTACTGCTGCAACAACAACTGCAGCGGCTGCAACTGCCCATTTTACTGGTTCTGCCGGGAATTTATATACTTTTACGGTCTTAGTTGTTTTTGCGTAACTCATCTTTGTTAAAAGACGTTCGTAGCTTTTGTCCATAAAGTCATCTTTGAATTGGATGCTGTTTGAGTCCTTCTGGAATGTTTCCTTGATACGCCTTAAAGACTCAAGTTTTGCTGCACATTTAGTACAGGTTTTTAGGTGAGCTTCGTATTCCGCAACAAGCGACTGCGGAAGTTCCTTATCAAGATAGATTGAATGAATGTCATCAGTTGGGCAAGAATACATTTTCAGCTCCTATCATTTCTTCAAGTAATTTGCGGGCACGGAAAATACGAACTTTTACGTTGCCTTCCGTAATTCCTACAACCTTACCGATTTCTTTGTAGTTCAAGTCACCGTACTCTGCAAGTACAACGACTTCCCTAAGCTTTGGAGGCAGTCTGCTCAAAGCATCCTGAGTGTTTTTGATGGCTTCCCTTTTTAAGAGTTCTGTCTCTCCGGAATGGAAGATCCGTACGTCTTCGTAAAGGGCTTTCTCGTAAGCTTTTCTTTCCCGTGCCTTGCGCTTAACGTAATTAAGCGATGCATTTTTTACAACCCTAATCAGCCAGAATTTAGCGTCATTTATTGTAGGGAAAGTCAGCTTCTTTTCGTTGGCTTTAATAAGAGAATCATGAGCAAGATCTTCTGCAGCTTCTTCATCATTCACAATGCGGAATGAAATTTTAAAGAGCATCTGCATAGTCTCGCTGTAAATCTTCTTAAAGTCAGCGGGATCAGCCGCATTCAGAGGCTTTGTATTTTCAACCTGACCGTCCATATTAATAAAAGACACAATTTCTCCAATGGTTACAAAAAAAATGTTATTTTGCCTGTTTTAATCCGTTAAAATCAAGGCTACTTACAGCTGCACCTTTTGTTGTAAATTTCATTTCTTCTTCAAGAGTAAAGCAACCTGTTTTAGGGCTTGTATTATATACTTTTTTAGATGAACCGCCTTTAAGTACAAGATCCATTCTGGAAGTCGGATTTGCTGAATCAATTGTAATTTTTGCGCTTGTAAACGACAGCTCACCGTATGTTCCTGTAGTATTTGAAATCCACCAGTCCTCGTAGAAATCTGTTCCAGACGGCAGTGTAACTGTCTGATCCTGAAGGGAAATGATTATTGCGGCTCTTGTCGATTCATCCTCATCATGCATGTCTCCGCTGCAGGCTGTAAAAAGAAAACCTGCTACGGCAATTAAAGCTAGTACTGCTACTTCTGCTGTTTTTAATGTTCTGTTCATTCTTTTTCTCCAAATTTTCTAAAATACGGTTTGCCGGAAAGCTTACTGGCGCTTCCAAGTTGGTCCCTGCGGAGTATCGATTATTATGATTCCTCTTGCAGAAAGCTGGTCGCGGATCTCATCCGCACGTGCAAAATCCTTATTCTTTTTTGCAGACGTTCTTTCTGCTACAAGTGCATCTATCTCTGCCGCTTCCGGGTCTCCTGAATGATCAGGAATAAGGGACGCTGCCTGTTTTGCGGCTTCTGCCTGTACTGCGGCAGCAGTTTCAATCAGCCTTAAGCCGATTACGCTGTCCATTCTGTCTATAAGATCAAGCGCTTCCTTTGCGTCCAAAGAGCCGTCCTTTACAACCTTGTTCAGTGCGCTGAATGCAACCGGAGTCAACAGATCGTTTTCAAGTGCCGCCTTAAATGTATCAAGGTAAGCGTTTGCCTTTTCTGAAAGTCCTGAACGGTTATCTGCTTCGCCTTTAGAAAAACATTTTCCTTTGCTCAAGGTTACGTTTCCTTTCTGTGCTAGTTTTGCAATCTTCTGAATAAGGGCAGCGCGACCATTCTTTGCGCTTTCAAGGGCGTCAAGGCTGAATACAAGCTGCTTTCTGTAGTGTCCTCCCAAAAGGAAGAATCTGTAATCGAGAGGTTCAAAGCCCTTGTCTTTAAGAGAGAAACCTTTTTCCGGCGGAAGCGGAGTCTGAAGCGTAATGAAATGTCCTGAAGATTTAGACATCTTTCCGCCTTCAAGGATAAGGAATTCATTGTGAAGCCAGTAGTTTACCCAAGGACCTTCTTTGCGGTCTGCTTCAGAAAAACTTCCTTCGCTCTGTGCAATTTCATTTGTATGGTGAACCGGTACGTGGTCAATTCCACCGGTATGAATGTCAATGTGCTTTCCAAGATACTTCATGCTCATTGCAGAACATTCAATGTGCCATCCCGGATATCCGCGTCCCCATGGAGAATCCCATGTCATTGCCTGATTTTCGAATTTTGATTTTGTAAACCAGAGGACAAAGTCTCCCGGATTGCGCTTGTTTCCGTCAATTACAACTTCCTTGCGTTTTCCGGCACCTTCTTTAAGTTCGTCAAGATTAAGGTTTGCAAGCTTTCCGTAGTCAGGGTATGTAGAAATATCAAAGTAAAGGTTTCCGCCGGCCATGTAGGTATGTCCGTTTGCTTCAATCTTTTTGATAAGTTCAATCATCTCCGGAATGTGTTCCGTTGCCTTACAGATTACGTCCGGATGGATGATGTTGAGCGCATCAATATCTTTCATGAATGCATCTGTATAGAACTGAGCTACTTCAAGAACACTCTGATGGCGTTCTTCGGCAGTCTTTACCATTTTATCATCACCGTTGTCGTTGTCGCCTGTAAGATGACCAACGTCTGTGATGTTCATTACGTGCTTTTTGTCATATCCCAAGAATGTAAGGGTTCTGTCCAGTATGTCCAAGAAAACGTAGGCGCGCAGGTTTCCGATATGTGCATAGTTATAAACTGTCGGACCACATCCGTAAAAGCCTACATAATTTTCGCGTACAGGCTTAAACTCTTCCATTTTGTGTCCCATAGTGTTGTATAACTTTAATGCCATAGAAATACCTCTTAAAATAATCTTCTTTTTATTCTAGTGAAATAAATGGGCTTGTTCAATTAAAATGACATTGAATCTTATAAACACGGGATCGCTGTATTTCATTTTGAATTCATGAGTTTTTCAAGTTCTGTCTGTGCGTCTGCAAGACCTGAATCTATGCTCTTGTTTCCGTTTATGATAAGGCGCATTTCCTTTCCAAGAATTGTATAGAATTCCGGCCATTCCTTTATCTGCGGACGGTAAACACCGGTTTCAAGGGCTTTGCGTACGGCATCATACTGAGGAAATTTTTTAAGTACTTCCGGGTCGGTAAGGCTTGAATAACGGCACGGAACTCCACCAGTAAATACAGATTTTTTCTGATTTTCGGGATCCATGATAAAATTCAGGAGTTTTCCGGCATATTTTTTGTTTCTGGAAGAAGAAGGAATTCCCAATGTCCAGATTCCGTAAATTGTTGCATTGTAAGCCGGACTTTCTGCATTCAGTTTTCCCTTAAATGCTTTGTAATCTATAGTAGAATTTTTTGTAGGAGTGTACCAGCCTGGCCAAGCTATGGCCATTGCGGCAGTCTTGTTTGTGATGGCCGCGATTAAGTCTTCCTTTTTTGCTGCGCGTCCGGTTTTTATAAGCTTAAGGTATGTTTCCATTGCCTTGTGCCATTCCGGTGTATTTACGCTTGGCCTGTTGTTTTTATCCAGAACCCAGCCGTTGTGGGCAAGCAGAAACGGTAGGAAGTCAACTACGATATTGTTTTCTGTGTCGCCGCGGTACATAAATCCAAGATTATGGTGTCTGTTTACTTCCTGGCAGATTTCAAGCATATCTTCTATTGAGTCGATATTTTCGACCTTGAAACCAGCTTCGTGTATAAGCAGTTTATTATATAGAAGAACTGTAACGTTACCATAATATGGTGCCATGTAAAGTTTTTCGTCTTTGTAGCAGACTGTTTTTGTTGCTTCTATGATGTCATCATCAAGCTGATAGAAATCGGTAAGGTCTGTTGCTATTTTGTTTGCAATAAATTCAGCAGTCCAGGAACCGTCAATCATACAGAGGTCGTATGTGCTGCTGTCTGTCTTTACATCAGAAATGATTTCGTTCCTAAGTTCTTCTTCCGAAAATTTTTTTACATTGCATTTAATGTTAAATTTGTGCTCAAATTCAGGAAGAAGTTTTGTTATTACATCTGCATGAGTTCCTGATCTTAAGGCAATGTTGAGAGTTGCTACAGAATGTTCTTTTTCTGAATTTTTTATGATTCCTGTGATGGCAAAAATTGAGCCAAGGAAAATAACGAAGAATGCACATGAAATTATTAGGCGTGTCTTTTCTTTTTTCATAAAAACTCCGGTTTTAAGCGTATATTAAGTACTAGCGGAAATTTTCTTCCTCGTAGCATTTCATTGTTTCAAGAACTTCTGTCATGCAGGATTCTATTCTTCTGATCGGAATTGAACAGAAAATTTCTACAAGTTCTCTGTCCAGCTGGCTTCCGGCGCATAACTTTAATTCTGCAATGGCGTCTTCATACGGAAGGCTTGCCTTGTAAGAGCGGTTCATCGTAAGGGCAGAGTAGGTATCTGCAATGGCGATTATACGTGATTCAATCGGGATTTCGCTGCTGGCAAGGTGGTAGTAGCCGCTGCCATCCACGCGTTCGTGGTGGTATTTAATCCACGGAAGGATTTCCGAAAATGACGGAATCTGCTTAAGGATTTTTACGCCGATTTCTGGATGGCGGCGCATAAGGTCCCATTCTTCTTTGCGCAGTTTTCCGGATTTATTGATTATTGAGCGCGGAACGCCCAATTTTCCAATGTCCAGAAGAAGTGAAGCGCACTTTAAATTGTACGGGTTAATAAGAAGCTTGTAATTTTGCGGAAGAAATTCATACAGAAGCATGCTCAGGCGCTGTACGTGTAGGGAATGTCCGTCAAGATTAGGGTCTCCGGCTTCAAGGACTCCCACAATTGCCTTAACGACATCCATAGAGACAGATTCAATTCCTTCTATATATATAATAAAACATCTGGTAAGAATCAGGAAAACTACAGTTGTAATAAGCAGCGTAACAATTCGCCAGCTGTCTGCGTTCGGAGAATTGATTGCCGTAATGCAGCTTATTGAAAGGGAAACTGGAATCAGAATTAAAAATATGGATGCAGCAATTGTTGCTCGGTTCTTTTTTCTTAAAAGATTCTGCTTTATATAAAATTCATAAAGAATTATGGCAATCGTGATGAGGTTTATCATAAAGGATACAACTATAAAAATCGGATTAATCATATTCATTGGCATTTTCCTTAAGAATGTTTTTACAGCTCTTCTGCATAATGAATCTGGTTTTTACCGGCTCGTTTTGATTTATACAGGGCTTCGTCGGCTCTTTTGTATGCATTGTCAATATCTGTATCGGCACTGGTTATTTCTGTAAAACCAAACGAAGCATGCAGTCCCTTTATTTCATCAAGTTCAATTTTGCTGAGGCTTTCCATAATTTCAGAAAGAAATTCAATTACTCCATCCTTGTTATTCTTTCCGCGGACAAAGATTATAAATTCATCACCGCCAAGGCGGCCTGCAAAGCTTATTTTTTCCTGGGTAAGGCGTTCATATAGAGTCCACTTGTCAAAATTTTCTGTATTAAGGTGTTCTATAATTGCAGCTCCTGTAAGCTGAATCGCCTTGTCTCCAGCCTGGTGACCTAATGTGTCGTTTATCTGCTTAAAGCCGTCAAGATCCATAAGGCATAATGCCTGGTATTCATTATCCCTGTGACGGAGCACTTCTTCGACAACAGAAAAGAATTTTGCTCTGGCAAGCAGGGCGGTTAATGAGTCAAAACTGGATTTAATTTCTAGTTCCTGCTGAAGGTGCAGGTTTCTTTTGTAAAGTACGAACTGCTTGATTTTAGCCCTCTGGAATGTGTAGTGAATTACAGAGACAAGAATAGCAACAAGAGTCGCGGTATAGGTGTCGTAATATGCAATCGAAAAAGTCTTAAACTTAAATGAAGTAAAGATGAACATTGCTGTTGAAAGCGTTAGGATTGTGGTAAAGCGTACCATCTTATCTATGTAAGAAATGGCACAGAGAAGGACGATAATCTGATATGTTACTGCCGGCATATATGGTCTTAGAACGGAATATAGTATTCCGAACGAGAACATAAGGAAAATCGTTGCATAGACAAAAAAAACATTGTATTTTTCTACTATCACTGGGAAAAATATAAGGCATGCTCCAACAATGAATGTTGCTGTAAGATAGGCGGCATAATATTTTATCTGGGAAGAGGTGTATCCAAGAAGATTGGAAAGGCTTAATGCAAGGTAAACGCTGATTACAAAAAATAGACATGAAACAATGCAGATAAGGAACCTGCGGTTTGATGCGACAATTAAATCCCTGCACTCTTTGTAAGTATCATTACTGTAACCATAGTTATTGAATGAAATTTCAAACATAGCCTCTCCTGCTGGAAGTGTAACAGCTTACAGTATTCACCTGTGTAAGTCCTGAAAATATGAACTTTCAGAACATTTTTTTACATGGATATTTTACTATATGAATTGCATGCCGACAATTTTTTTCTGACTGTTTCGTTAAAGTTTCAGAAAAAATCCCAGCATGCAGTTCCGGATTTTTTTACGGACGGATTAAGATCTTCGGGAAGATTCATACATTCCGCGGGCCCATTCATAGGTACTTAAATATGGATCCGGTTTTACTGTATCTGAAGAAGTCCAGATTTCATCAATAAGTCCTTCTGCATTTATGCAGCCGATGCGTACATATCTGTAAAGATGCTGGTTTGTTCCGTCAATTTTTATCATTCCTTCCGGGGCGTCAAAACTGATTCCTTTTGCTGCCATGCGGACGGCTTCTACGTCAAATGAACCGGCTTTTTCGCAGGCAAGTGCCCAAAGATGAACTGCAATATGTGCGGCTTCTACAGGATCGCTTGTAACTGTATCGCTACCGTATTCTGCCTTGTATTCTGCAACGAATTTTTCGTTTACAGGATTTTTAGTCGTTTCGTAGTAATTCCATGCAACAAGCTGGCCTTTAAGGTAATCCCTGCCAATCTGCTTTACTTCTTCTTCTGCAACCGAAAAACTCATTACAGGAATTTTATCCGGTGTAATGCCGGCATCTTTAAGCTGATGGAAAAAGTTTATGTTTGAACTTCCGTTCAGGGAATTGATTATTACGTCCGGCTTTCTGTCTTCTATGTCATGAATTATGCTTGAAAAATCAGAATCTCCAAGAGGAATGTATTCTTCGCCGCAGACTTCGCCCTTAAGCGAGGCAAGTTGTGCCTTTATGATTCTGTTTGCCGTTCTTGGAAAAACGTAGTCGCTTCCTATAAGGTACATTTTCTTTCCGATATTTGTAGCGCAGTAGTCAATTGCCGGAATTACCTGCTGGTTTGGAGCTGCTCCCATATACATTATGTTCGGGCTGGCTTCCATTCCTTCGTACTGTACAGGGTACCATAAAAGTCCGTAGTTTTCTTCGACTATATGCTTTACGGCTTTTCTGGAAGCACTGGTCCAGCAGCCGAAAATTGTAGAAACCTTGTCTTCCAGAAGAAGTTTATGCGCTTTTTCTTCAAAAATAAAAGGATTACTTCTACCATCTTCTTCTACCGGCTTTATAAGTTTGCCAAGGACACCGCCTGCTTCATTGATTTCTTTTATCGCCAGAAGTTCTGCATCCCTTACGGCAGTTTCGCTTATTGCCATGGTTCCTGTAAGCGAGTGGAGTAGTCCTATCTTTACGTATTTTTCAGATTCTTTTTTACAGCCGGCAGTAAGAAAAACTGATGCGGCAATCATTGTACAGATAATTTTTTTCATAAACTCTCCTATAATACGTCGTATGTTGTCATAAGGCCTTTTCCCTTGATATTTTCCTGAATAGGTTCAGAAAACTGTATGCCGGAATCTTTAAGCTGGCTGTATACGGAATCAGAAACCCTTATGACTCCCGGTGTTGCAATTCCTTCCATGCGGCTTGCAACATTTACTGTATTTCCCCATACATCATATATGAATTTTGTTTTTCCAATTACGCCGGCTGTAACAGGGCCGCTGTTAAGTCCGATTCTTATTGAAAACCTGATTTTTGCAGTTTTGTTGTATTCTTCAAGATCTTCGAGCATTCCCTTTGCAAAATTCAGCATGATTTCTGCATGTTTTTTGTTTGCAGAAGGAATGCCGCAGGCTGCCATGTAGGAATCTCCGATTGTTTTGATTTTTTCTACTCCGCAGTTTTTTGCCCTATCGTCAAATCGGCAGAAAAGGTTGTTCAGTGCGCCTACAATTTCTTCGGCACTAAGTCCGCTTGAAAGTTTTGTAAAGTCTACAATATCTGAAAAGAGGACTGTTGCTTCGTCAAAGTTTTCACCGATAGAACGGATTTCGCCCTTAAGAGTGTCTGCAATCTTGTCTGGAAGAATTGCACGCAGGAGCTTGTCTGATTTCTCCTTTTCAAGGGCAAGTTCAGAAGTTCTCTGCTGAACCATTTTTTCAAGGCGCAAGTTTTCAAGCTTCATTCGCTGCTGTTTCATGTAGAAAAACAGGATTATTGAGCCAAGTATTGCCGCAGAGAGCAGAATCCAGAATACCGGCATCTGATAGATGTACGGTTTCTGCACAAGAAGCATTGCTTCTGCATTTTCAGAATAGAACCCGTCTCCGTTTATTGCATTTACAATAAAAGTGTGCTTTCCCGGCTTAAGGTTTGTGTAAGATAAAACCCTTGCGTTGCTCGGTTCGCTGAAATTCTTTTCAAAATTTGTAAGTTTATGGGTAAATTTAATTCTTTCCGGGGCGTCAAAACTAAGCCCTGTAAATTTGATTTCTATGCGCTTTGTTCCTGGTTTTAACACAATCTGGCGGTTAGTATTTTTGTAAACCTTGTTGTCAACCGAAACGCTTTCTATATGAACAAGCGGCATTACTGGATTCTCGTGGATTTTTGCTGGATCGTAGATGGCAATTCCGTCTATCATCGTAAACCAGATTCGTCCTTTTTTGTCTACAATACTTCTTGCAGTAGAGGTAATTCCTGCCGAAGCAAGTCCGTCGTCCCTGCTGTAGCTTTTAAGGTTTTCTCCGTGATTTGTCCCGTTGAATGCTTCAGTAAGTTCGCTGTAACGACATGAACAGATTCCCCGGCTGCTTGCAAACCAGACGTTGTTTTCATTGTCCCTGATGGCCTGGAATATTGAGCCGGAACCGTTTTTCAGGTCAGAGGCAATGCTTTCGTATTTGGCAGGAATTCCGGTTTCTGCAGACAGTTCTGAGCAGCGGGTAAGTCCGTTTCCTGTACAGATCCAGTATGAGCCGTCTGTATCCTGTGTGATTTTAAATATTACGTTTCCAGAAAGTCCGTCCTTCGATGTAATGTGCGAAATGATTTTTTCATCTTTCATGAGGTAGATGCCGTTTCCGTCCGTTCCGATCCAGACAATTCCGTCTTTATCCTTAAAGATGTCCATTACGTATTCGTTTTCAAGGCCTGTATCCTGCTTAAAATTCTTAATGCTTCCGTCTGCATGGATAATACTCAAGCCAGTTGTTGTTCCTACGTAAAATTCTCCCGGAGAGCTTTCTATTGCAACCCTTACTTTGTTTCCTGCAAGTCCGTTGTCTGTCGTCCAGCTTGTAATCCTTTCATTTTTATAGAGAAGCTGTCCTGGTTTTTTGTAGCAGCTTACAAGAACGCCACCGTCTGAGGTAACCCTTACGTCTCGGATTCTTATGCCTTTTGTGTATTCTGTAAGCCTGTTCTGTACTTCTATATCGTTTTCGTAGCAGATAAGTCCGTTGTCTGTTCCGGCCCATATTCTTCCGGCCGGTTCTTCGGCAATGCTGTTTACGGCAAACTTAAGGGATTTCATCTTGAATTTGCCGTGGGTAAATTTACCGATTCCGTTTTTATCTGTTGCAACCCATAAGTTTCCTTCGCGGTCGCTTACTATCCTGTTTACGTGTGATTTTTCGGCAATTGTTTCTGCGTGCTCATAGTATGAGCCGTTTGCACGGACAACAATTCCTTGTTCTGTTCCAAACCATATATCTTCATTGTTTGGACTGTAAATTGAAATTGTAGAAAAATTATCCAGTATTGTGTTTGTCGTGATTTTTTCGGCATTTCCGTTAGAGGCACATACAATGCCCTGTTCACCAAGTCCTACCCAGTAAACACCATATTTATCCTGATAGATTGATGTTGCAAGGTAATTTCCAAACTTGTCAAATTCTGGCAGCGTGTGGAAAACTCCGTCAGAAAACAAGAAGAGACCCTTTTCATTTCCAGTTATGAGCCACACTCTTTCTGCAGAGTCGCAGTAAAATGCAGTGGCAATGATTCCGTTTGAAACTGTGCCTGATTCAAACTGAGGTGTAATAAGATGTCCCTTAGGAGTAATGTACACAACCCCGGCTGCGGTTCCAATCCAGATGTTGCCTTTTTTGTCTTCCATAAGGGCGCGGACAGAATTGTTAGGCAGACCGTTTGAAGTGGAGTAGAGGAAATTTTTTTCATCATGAGTAAGGATTTGAACCCCTTCATCATTTGAGCCGACCCAAAGCCTGTCCTTTGAATCTTCTAGAAGGACTCTGGCAGAACAGAAGCTCAGGTCATTTGATTCTGACTTTGTAATGGTGGTAAACTCAATTCCGTCAAAACGTACGAATCCTTCGTATGTTCCAATGTTTATATAACCGTCTCTTGTCTGCATTATGTCTGTAGATGTTGTTCCTGACAGGCTGCCAAAAGAATTCCAGGACTGATACACGTAGCTGTCAAAGAAAGAGGCTTGACCGAATATATGCTGGCTAATGTTCCAGGTCAGCAGAATAAAGAAAAATATTTTTTTCATAATTATATTATTTGTTCGAAATTACGAATTGGCAAATGAAAATTTAAAAAATACGGAAAAAACTCTGTAATCAAGCCTGCAAATATGATAAAACTAAGGTATGAAAAAAAGTTTTATCTCTGTGAATGGCAGGGGTTCTGAAAAAAAACTGCGCGTTTTTCTGATTGCCTTAAGGCTTGTTTTTGCGGCTGTCCTGTTTTTTTTAGTTTCCTGCGTTACATTTCCAAATTTCAGCGGTTCTCAACTTCCGGAAGAACTGCCGGTTTATGAGCAGGTTGGCTGGAAATATGCCGGCGACGGCATTCAGCGCTACGATTATAAGAATTTCAAGATGGACTATCATGTAATCCGCATAGATTTAAGCAGAAATTGGAAGGTTGTATCGTACCCGCAGGATGAAGGCTGGATAAAACCTATGTCTGTAAGCGTTTTTGCAAAAAGAAACGGCTGCGATGTTGCAATAAATACAAATCCTTTTCTGTTTACTTCGCGTGTCATATGGTGGTCAAAAATAAAGCCTATTGGAATATGCCGTACGGACTACAAAGACGTTTCTTCCGTTCATCCAAGTTTCTGTGCCCTTGCTTTTTATGAAGAAAATGGTTCCTTAAGGGCAGAAATTGAAGACAGTCAGAAGGAACTTATTAAGAAAAATCCGGTTCATGCATACGGCGGATTTCATACTGTACTAAGAAACGGCGTTATAAAGGAATTTGAACGCATAAATGACGTAAGGAGTGCGGCTGGTATTGCAGATGAAGGGAAGACTTTATATCTGCTTGTAGGAAAAAATCTGTCTTACATGGATACGGCAGAAATCTTCCGTTCGCTTGGCTGCGATTCCGCAATGGAGTTTGACGGTGGTTCTTCTTCGCAGATGTCATTGTACGGAAAGCCAGTTTTCTTTAATTTTCCGCCAAGAAATATTTCAGCAATAATGGGATTAAAGCGCGGATAAAGTGCCGATCAAAACAGTCAGGAATGCTGTTGCACTATATAGGGGAATCTATAAGTTTTTATAAGATTTTTAATATTTAATTGACGAATACAGTCGTAAGGGTTAGAATCAAATAATCATGATGTCAATTGCTACGAATCAGCTCATTAATGAATATTATAATCGCTACCGAGAGAACGAACTTGTGTTCACAAAGGACATTATGCGCATTCTTCGTATTGATCCTCGTCAGATCTATGTGAAGTGTTCGGGTGCCCAATGGCCTTGTATTATTAACTCTACTTCTTTTCAGCAGGCAAAGATTATAATAGGAACTTCAGGCGGAGCATTCCAGCAGATTACAAAGAAGGATGCTCCACCGGTAAACCTCAGGTACGGGTTTACAGAACTTGACGGCTCTCCTCTTGTATTTTTTGTAACATGCAGGGTTTCTGATGTTACTCCATATATGAATTCTCATGATCTTGCGGTTGTAACGCTTTCGTTTACTCAGCGTCCGCCGGATGATTTGATTTACAAGCTTGGAACTCTTCTTGCTGCAGATGACAATTTTACTCACAGAAAAGAAGACCGCATTGTAATTAACGAAGATTCAAAGCGTGCGCTTGGAATTGATAAAAAAGAAACAATTATTTACATTCAGAATATCCCAAGGCGCTGCATCTTATGGAACCTGTCTTTTTCTGGGGCAAAGGTTGTCCTTATGGGCGTTCCTAAATTCCTAGAAAACAAAGACTGCATAACCCGCTTTATGTTCTCGGAACCAAACGAAATTGTAGACGTAAAGGGTTCAATTGTTCAGTCATTTCCGGTAGAAGGACGTCAGGATCTTGCTGCGGTCGGAATTAAATTTGATGAAAATCAGGTTCCGCTTTCCTATAAAATTCGAATAAACGACTATCTTTCTACAACCAGAAAGAAAATGCTTGATGTTGCTGCTGCAAATTCTGTAAAAATTCTTGATCCTGTAGAAGCTGCAAAGAATAATATCCGTAAGCAGCAGGAACAGGAACAGGGTGGTGCGGCTAACGCTGCTAAGCAGGCTGAAAAGCCAGAAGCCGGAGCTGAACATACTCAGACAGCACAGAATGCTCAACCTGCCGCTCAGCAGGCACCTGCGCAGGCTGCTGAATCAGCAATTTCTTCTGCTGGTACAGATGCAGCTGCTCCGGCTCAGGACGCTTCACAGGCAGTTTCTTCAGAATCTACTCAGCAGGCAAATGTTGCTGGAACAGCTCAATAAACATTTTATAAGGTATTATAATGAATCCGAAAAATCCATTGGAAACAGTTTTCTTTATTAACCTGCCGGAGGATTATAAATTCTCTGATGCAGCCATGCAGATTGATGCATCCATTCCGCTTCCTGTTCAGAAAAAAATTCAGGGCGATCCAAATGATTATGACATGAAGGATATTGCGCCGGAACAGGTTCTTGCAGGAATCCTTACAGTGCTTGCATACGACAAGCACAATGAACATCTTGACTATTATCGTTCAATAATCACTAAGGCTAAGCCTAACATCAAAAAGGAACTTACTGAAGCTGCAATTCTTAAGACAAAGAATGAAGACTGGGAGCTTGCAGAAGAACTGTTCATGACTGTGCGCGGCATAGACCCGGAAGATATGGGCGTTGCTCTGAACCTTGCCCTTTTCCTGGATCAGCGTGCAGAAAGCCATCGCCGCGCAGGCCTTCTGGATGAAGCTGATGCATATGACAATGATGCGCTGGAATATTATAAGGAATCCATGAATGCTGAACCTGCAATTCCAGATGCATTCTTTAATGCGGGATTTTTCTACCTTAAGCAGCATGATTACCATGAAGCTAAGGGTGCGTTTGAAACATATCTTGCACTTACCTGCGATGCAAAAGACGAAGATATGGATGAAAATGCTAAATACAAGCAGGAACGCGCACAGGAAATCGTAGACAGGATTTCCAACGAAAATATGGATGATGCGGCTTTTGCCAAGGCATATAAACTTATTTCAACAGGAAAAGAGCAGGAAGGTCTTGATAAAATCCTTGCATATATTTCTTCAAATCCAAAGGTTTGGAATGCCTGGTTCCTTATGGGTTGGGGTTTAAGAAAGCTCCGCCGTTATTCTGATGCGCAGAAGGCTTTTGAACAGGCTCTTACATGCGGTGGCGATATAAGTTCAGAAACATACAATGAACTTGCAATCTGTCTTATTGAACAGAATGATATTACCGGCGCAAAGAAAAACCTTATGAAAGCGCTTGCAATTTCTCCTGAAGATACAAAGATAATCTCGAATATCGGTTATGTATGTCTTAAGGAAGGAAACAAATCTGAGGCCCAGAAGTATTTTACTGCCGTTTTGGAATATAATCCGAATGACGTGATTGCTGCTTCTGAACTTGCAAAGCTTGAAGTTCCTGAAAACTAGGTGGCAGACCGCAGGTTCCGGTTATTCCAGTTTAAGGCCGGCAAGGTTTACGCTGTCGCCGGTTTTGATTCCGTTTTTAGCGAACCAGCCCTGCGGAACTTCCAGTGCATAACGCACGTATCCTGTGCTTACAATGCTTGCAAGGCTGAACGGAGTCATGTCAAATATATCCTTGATTTTTCCGTCCTTTGTAATGTATGCAATGGAAAGCGGTGTTGGGGTATTTTTCATCCAGAAACTTAAAATCTGGTCATATTCAAAGATAAACAGCATCCCGGTTCCTTCCGGGATTTTTTTTCGTTCCATAAAACCGAAATTTCGTTCTTCCGGCTTTACGGCAAGTTCTGCATTTACGCTTATTGTACTTCCGTCTGATTTCTGAATGCTTAAATCTGCTTTTTTAAGATTGAATTTCCTTGCAGATGCAGGGCTTGCAATAAAAAGGCATAGTAATAATGCCGGTATGATTTTTGCGGTTGTGTTAAATTTTATTTTCATTTTGATTAAAGTCCCTTCAAGAACATTTCCTTTGTTATTTCTTTGCCAGATGGATTTACGCGTGACTTGTTCTGAAGTTCGTCAAAAATCTTTTGGTCAACGTATTTTAATGTAAGCGGACGTTCTAGTGTCATTGTAACGGAATCGTTTTTCCATACGGATTTTTCAGGACTTACAGACAGTGGATCTCCGTATTTTTTGCAGAGCGAATTGAAAACACTGTAGTGATCCATTTTTTCGCGGTCAATGTTTATTGTAATTATGTAAAGGCGGTCGTTGTAAAACTGGAACCAGCAGCGTTCTAGGTAAGAAAAGCCTGCGTACATGCTGGTGTCTGTTTCTATAAGGACACGGTTTTCGCCCGGAAGCAGAGAAACGTCTCTTTCTCCCTTGTAGCCGAAATCAAGATTATCTTTAAGTGCTTTCTTTGTTTCTTCAAAAGTCATGCCCAATTCAACTCCGCCGTAGCCTTTTGGAAGGTCTGCGGCATGAATTGAGGAAACAAGAAATGCAAAAAGAATCAGAATCAGACTTTTTTTCATAGATAGCTGTTTTTTTCGCCAGCTGTGCTGACTTTTCTGTAGAATGCAGCCTGCTTGAGCAGTTCTACGCAGTCTGGAACGTATATCTTGTCGCCGGTAAGGCGCGCGCTTTTTTCGTTTTCGAACTGAACAAAAGTCATGGAGTGAAGCTTTAACGGAATTCCGCACATGTTTGCAAGGTCTGTAAGTGTAAGTTCTGTCTGGTAGTTTCCGCTGAACTTCTTTGCCTTTTCTGCCTGAAGTGCGAGCATATCAATCATCTTGTGAACAGGATTTGTAATGTTTGAATTGTCCTGCTGACGGTATGAAGTCCACAGGCGTTCTGCGAATGTTGTTGTAAGGCGCGCAATAAGTTGAGGCTGTGTGGTTACCATCTGGTCAAAGTTGTTTCTGTTTATGACCATAAGGCGGCACGGGCTGTGTGCAATTGCACTTGCGGATCTTGGTTTATTTTCAAGGAGTGCCATTTCGCCGAACATGTCGCCGCGCTTAAGCATGGCAAGGATTACTTCGTTGCCGGAAGCTACTTTTGTAATTGCAACTTCTCCTTCCTGAATTACAAACATGTCTGCACCAGTCTGGCTTTCTGAGAAAATCATTTCTCCCTTTTCGTATGAGCGGGTAGAGCCCTGTTCAGGTTCAAATTTCCTGAAATTAGACATTGTGCTCAATAACTTAAAGCGGGTCTTTACATCTTCAAGGTGTTCGCCTTCGCGGCATTCTTTCATGTAGTGATAGTATGCGTAAAGTGCAATTGAATGCTTTTCCAGCTTGTCGTAATAGCGGGCTACGTCAAAAATATGTTCTGGTGTTTCCGTGCTGTTTGTCTTTATTACCGGCTGAGTTAAAAGTTCGTTCATTGTCCTCATGCGGTTTGCAAAAGTCTTAATTATCTTTAACGCAATCGGAGTGTTTTTTTCTATTAACTCAGGGTACTGGTCTTTGCGTACAGAAATACAGCGTGTATCTTCAAGGGCAATTGCATTTTCAATCTGTGAATGACCTGACATGCATGGAATGACGCCTACAAAGTCTCCGGGACCAAGCATTTTTACGGAAGCGCCTTTAGGGTCATTTGATTTGAAGCATCTGACTCTTCCTGCCTGAATGATAAGAAAGCGGTCGTTTTCTGCTTTGCCTTCTACTAAAATATAAGAGTCTTTCTTGAAATTTACGAACTGTAACTGCAGCAATTAAATACCCTCTACAATTTATTTTTTAAAGTATATATTCTTATCTGTCAATCACCGGAACCTATACTTTGCGGATGTCTGTTTAACAGAATTCAGCTGTTTTATCCGACAAAAATAATTTCTGTCTGAAGCGTAAGACCGGTTTTTTCCCTTACTGTATTAACGACAAATTCAACAAGAGTTTTTACGTCTTTTTGTGTTGCTCCGCCAAGATTTATTATGAAATTTCCATGAAACGGGGCAACTTGCGCCCTGCCGATCTGTTTTCCGCGGAGTCCGCATTCATCAATGATCATTCCGCTTGGTTTTCCAAAATCCCGGTTGTTTCGGAATACGCTTCCTGCGCTAGGGAAATTAAAATGTCCCTTGTCCTTGCGTTCCTGAATGTAATGGCGGTTTAAATCCAAAAGTTTCTGGCGATTTCCGGCTGTGCCTGATTCAAGGGAAAAGGTTGCAGAAAGAATCATTTTTTTTTCGTCCTGAAAAGGCGAAACCTTGTAGTCCCATTGGCTTTCATTAAACAGGATTTCTTTCTGTTCCAGTGTGTCTAAATCTATGTATTCTGCACTTAAAAAGATATCGCTTATTGAACGGTCAAAGCACCTGGCATTCATAAAAAGCGCTCCTCCTGCAGATCCCGGAAGTCCTGAAAACTGCTGGGCGCCCCAAAGGTCGTTTTCGGTACAGAAATTAACCATTTTTGCAACTGTGCATCCTGCCTGGCATTGAACGCAGGAATACAGGGCTTTTGACTGCGGCTTTTGAATGTTTTTTTGGCTTATTTTAATTTCATTTAATCTTGATGTAGAAAGCACGGCGCCGTCAAAGCCGCTGTCGCAGAAAACAATATTGCTTCCGCCGCCAAGGATGAAAAACGGGATTCCGTTTTTCCTGCATTCCTTAAGTACGTAGAGGACAGATTCATTGTTCTCCGGTTCAAAAAAAACTGGAGCCGGTCCACCGATTTTAAATGTCGTGTGGCGGTACATGGGTTCGTCAAAAAGAACGGAACCTTTGTAGAAACTTGAGTTTTTTACATCTGTGCCAAAAGCCTTAAAGTCTGCCATATGCTGATTATACAAAAAAAATGCCTGATTTGTCATGGCTTAAGGAATTTTTTTGACGGAAAGCTTTCGTAGGAATTCTTTATGCTGTCATAGTATTCCGGACTGTAATAGCCGGTTGTAACGCGGTAAAGGATTGTTTCTTCCGGAACAGTTGAATCATTTAATGTGTATTTGATAAGCCGCTCTACGGCAATGCGTGTTTTTGTTCCTGAAAGGTAGCGGCGGCCTGTATAATAGAAAATTCGGTTTATATACTGGAATTTGATTCCCTTGTCCTTTTGAACCGAAGATGCTGCTATGTCTGTGCCGCAGTCCGGCCGACCGAACATTGTGTCAATTTGGCGGCTGTATGGTTTTTCTCTTTCTGTTTCTATTACTGAAACAAGCATGCCATCCTTAAACTGAAATTCAATAAATTCATACGGACTTGACTCCGGATTTTTCCAGGTCAGTTTCCAGCAGGTTACTCCGTAGTGACTCAAGTTGCAGCGGTTCCATATGGCTTTATTGTTGTTTTTTTTAATCCACATCTGAACCTGTGCTTCTGTGCGTCCCCAGGTAAGGCCCTTGTAGCCTGCCTTAAGGTGACAAGTGCGCAGTATTACAATAACGGGCATGATTACAAAAATCGCGGAAATAATTGATAGAAAAATGATTGAATTTCTTTTATTCATCTGCAGTTTCCTTTGTTTTCGCTGAAAGAAATTTTTCTGGGATGATGATTGCGTTTCTATAGTTTCCTAAAAGCAGGTTCATGTCGGCAAGAAGCTTTGGTCTTGAAAATCCGTCTTTTATTATTTCCAGATAAAAACCGGAAGCTGCCAGAATTATTGCTGAAAAACCGGAAATTCCCATATATCTGCTTACGAAAGAAACATTTTTAAGAAGGGCTGCCATGGAAAAAAGGATTACAAGGATTTTTGCAACTGACTCAAGTCCTAAAATCATTCCGCCAAGACAGAACGCTGCAAAAACCGTGATGTAAATGTTTTCCTTGAGGTTCTGAAGTATTGTGGAATCACCGTTGTCCGGGAAAAGAAAGATTTTTGCAAGCATTGTAAAAAAGAGTGTATGCGTAATAAGGCTCATTACAGACAGTACTGTAACAACAGGATTGTCTGAATGAAATTTTATATCCTTCTTTGTGGCTGACGAAACGGAAAGGATTCCCCTGAGATGAAGGATTGAAACTGTTATGAGCGCAATAATTCCGCTTATAAGATCCGGGGTCTGCTGTGCTTCTATTGTGATTTTTCTTGAAATTCCCGCAACCGTAAGGATTTCTCCCCATATGTTGTCAAAAAGAGGACTGTTAATGTTTGTTTTTACGGGAAGCATAAAAATCCACGAGGCAACCCAGATTAATGTCATTCCGGAAACTTTATAAAAATCAATGTCGTCATACCATTTTTTCTTCATTCTTCAATGATACTTCAGAAATCAGGAACTGAAAATAGAAAAATTGACTTGTGATCTTCGTTAGTAATAAGTTTGTCTGATTGTTCAAAAAATGTCGGCAACAGGCTTTATAATATGCTATAATTTTTTTCATGAGCATGAAGATGAAGGATATGAATGCAGATTCTCTTTTCAGTATGGCGCGAACTCTGCGGGAACCGCTTGCGGCCCGCATGCGTCCTAGGAATCTGGATGAATATATAGGACAGGATCATATTGTAGGAAAAGGAAGGCTTCTGCGCCGTGCAATTGCCGCCGATCAGCTTACGTCTGTAATTTTTTACGGACCGCCGGGTTCCGGAAAAACTACGCTTGCAAGGGTAATTGCAAATCATACGAAATCAAATTTCATTACTCTCAATGCGGTCCTTACAGGAGTTCAGGATATAAGGGATTCCATAAAGAGTGCAGAAGAGTATTTCAATCTTTATAGCAGGAGAACCATTCTTTTTGTTGATGAAGTTCACCGGTGGAATAAAAGCCAGCAGGACGCGCTTCTGCCATGGGTAGAAAACGGAACAATCATCCTTATTGGAGCAACAACAGAAAATCCGTTTTTTGAAGTAAACAGGGCGCTGGTAAGCCGTTCGCGTGTATTCCAGCTTAAGCCTCTTTCGCATGATGATTTAATGAATGCCGCTCATATGGCACTTGCAGACAAGGAACGCGGTTACGGCCGCTGGATTGTTGAATTTGAAGAAGGAGCGCTTGAACATCTTGTAGAGACTGCAAACGGAGACGCAAGATCGCTTCTGAATGCGCTTGAACTGGCTGTAGAAACTACTCCTGAAAAATGGGATCCGGATGCTTCTGAACCGGTCCCGGCCTACGGTTCAAAAATCTATATTTCCAGGGAAGCAGCAGAAGAATCAATTCAGAAAAAAGTTGTCCTCTATGACCGGGACGGCGACTACCACTATGACATAATAAGTGCCTTTATAAAATCTTTGCGGGGCAGGGATCCCGACGCTGCCTGCTACTGGCTTGCGCGTATGGTAAGAGCCGGAGAAGATCCGCATTTTATTTTCCGCCGCATGCTTATTTCTGCCTGCGAAGATACAGGTCTTGCAGATCCAAATGCCGTATCTATTGTAGAAAACTGTGCGGCAGCTTTTGACAGGGTTGGAATGCCAGAAGGCCGCTATTTTCTAGCCCATGCAGCGCTTTATCTGGCGACTGCACCAAAATCAAATTCAAGCATGGCCTTTTTTGATGCGCTTTCTGCGGTTGAAAAGGAAAATGCTGAAGTTCCGAATCATTTAAGGGATTCCTCACGGGATGCAGAAGGCTTTGGACATGGTTCTGGATATCTTTATCCTCATGCCTATCGTGATCACTGGGTTGCACAGCAGTATCTGCCGGATGCGCTTATAGGACGCGTATTTTATACGCCTACAACCCAGGGCTACGAAAAAACAATCCGTGAAGAAGTTTTAAGCCGCCGCGAAGTTCAGGTTGCGGCAATTCTTGAGCGCCAGCAGTTTCCGGGAGAAGAAGAATCTACCGCGGTTACAGGCAGCCGCAACATTCTGGAAGACCTTAAGGTTGACGGTGCTAAATCTGAGTTCGGAGCAAATCCGCTCAATGAATGGTGGGTTACAGAACATTTTAAGACAGACGGAAATGGAGAAAACCTTACATTCAGTCCGCCAGATAAGGCAAGGGAAACTGCCCTTGATAAGGCTGACCGTCAGTGGAGGAGCCGGCTTGATTCCAACAGGGCAGAGGTGCTTCTTTCTGTAAGGGACACACTTATAGAAATGGCGGCTCTCTGCAGGCATCACCGCTCGCTTGTATGGAATGCAGATGACGGACTTTTAGTCTGGGAAGTATGTCGCAAGACACCGGAAGGCGTTACATGCGGTCTTTGCCGTACAGAAAAGGGAATGCAGATTCTTGAACAGTACGGAAGGACTTTGGGAGATCTGGATAAGCCTATCCTTCAGTTCAGACCAGAAAGTTCTTCTCCTGATTTTATGACGGTAGATAATTTCCGCAGTCTTATCTATAAATTCCAGTTTAAAGGTGCAATTTTTGACAGAATGTTTTTCAGGGATCCGTTTATTTCCCTGGATTCAATCAGCGCCCTTTCTGAATGTTTCAGAAGGATTGTGTTCCCCGAGCAAAAAACGGGCTTTGCCTTTGCCGGAGAAAATAACGAAGCAGAACCGGTTTTTAATTATGACAATGAAACTCCGCATTCTGATGAGGAAAGTGAACAGACTGACTATAAAGAGGAATCCCCGCTGGCGCCCGGCTGGAGCGTCCTTATTTCCCAGAAGATTCCAACCAGCGCGCAGCACATAGGACTTCTTATAAGGGAACAGATTCTTTCGCAGTCTTCTATGGAACCGTATGAAGAAATCCTTGATAAGATGGAGGCCGCCGAACGGGAATTTTTTGGAAACAAGGAAATGCCGCTCTTTAACTGGAACGAGCTTACTGTAATAGAAAAATTCAGGGCGTCTGGGTTTAAGGTAAGGAGTTCTGTCCGGACAATAATTGAAAAACGGCGCATTACCTATGCCGAAATCCGGCGCTGGTTTGATACAGAAAGCAGTGCATACGGGCGCGCAATGCAAAACGCACTTGGCAGCGCAGACCTTCAGAAACTTATAATGCTTCTTGAATCTGCCTCGCAAAGTCAGATTTTTAACTGGCAGACGCAGGTTGCATTTTTCTGCATAAGTGCGCCAGATAACGCTATGTAAGAAAATATATGAAATGCCTTGAAAATTTTACATTTTCGGGGCATTTTCGTTGAAATTCATAGCACTAAAGAAAAATCTTTCATGAATTCATATTGCTACACCTAACTTAAATCCGTATAATTATGAAAATATTTACACAGCGGATGTATAATTATACAAACTTTTTGCTGCGGTTTTAGAAAAATGCTTAATTAAAGGGGGCTGTTATGGCTGATTTGAATTCAAATGATCGTATTCTTGCAAGGCTTTCTGAACTTGCAGAACGCAATGACCCTATCAACCCCGACTTGTATGCAAAGTATGACGTAAAGCGTGGTCTTCGTAATGCCAACGGACCAGGTGTCCTTGTAGGACTTACACGCATTGGTGATGTAGTTGGATACGAAGTCGGACCTTCCGGTGAAAAAATTCCGGTTCCTGGACGTCTTATGTACCGCGGTTATGATGTTGTTGACCTCATAAAAGATGCAGAAAAAAATGATGATTACTGTTTTGAGCAGTGTGCATATCTCCTTCTTTTTGCAGAACTGCCTACAAAATCAGAGCTTGAAGAATTCAGAAAATTCCTCGGTCAGTGCCGTGTCCTTCCGGCAAACTTTACGGAAGACATGATTATGAAGGCTCCTTCTCAGGATATCATGAACAAGCTTGCCCGCGGAGTTCTTGCATCTTACTCTTATGACAATGATGCAGAAAACCGCTCGATTGCCAATAACTTGCGCCAGTGCATTGAGCTTATTGCACGTTTTTCTACACTTGCGGCTTATGGCTATCAGGCTCGCCGCCGTTACTACGAAAACAAATCAATGTATATTCATAATCCTAATCCGGCTCTTTCTACAGCAGAAAACTTCCTGCACCTGATTCGCCCGGACGGACAGTATACTATGCTTGAAGCGCAGATTCTTGATCTTGCGCTTATCCTTCATGCAGAGCATGGTGGCGGTAACAACTCTTCTCTTACAGTTCATGTTGTTTCTTCTGCCGATACAGACACTTATTCTGCAATTGCAGCTGCTGTTGGTTCGCTTAAAGGACGCCGCCATGGTGGTGCAAATATCCGTGTTGTAGAAATGATGGATGACATAAAGGCAAACGTAAAGCACTGGGATAATGAAGAAGAGGTTCGCGCATATCTCTATAAGATTGCCCTTAAGGAAGCTTTTGACCGCTCTGGAAAAATCTACGGAATGGGACATGCCGTTTATACAATCAGCGACCCTCGTGCACTTCTCCTGCGCGACAAGGCTGAACAGCTTGCAAAAGAAAAGGGAATGCTTGACGAATTCCATCTTTATAATCTTATTGAACGTCTTGCTCCGGAGATTCTTATGGAAGTTCACCATACGGACAAGCGTATCTGCGCAAACGTTGACCTTTATTCTGGTTTTGTGTACACAATGCTCAATATTCCACGCGAACTGTTTACTCCTATTTTCGCAGTAAGCCGTATTGCCGGGTGGTCTGCACACAGAATCGAAGAGCTTATTGCCGGTGGAAGAATCTATCGTCCTGCATATAAGAATGTCTGCGAGCCGCGTGAATATGTTCCTATTGAATTAAGAACTGCAAAAAAGTCATGAGCTTACAGAGAATAGACAAAATACTTTCTCACGAAGGATTCGGAACCCGCAAGGGAATTAAAAAACTTCTGCGGGTAAGCGAAGTAACTGTAAACGGAACAAAAGTAACCGATACGGGATTTCAGGTAAATCCGGACAGGGATGTAATTTCCATTGACGGCGAAGAACTCTGCATACGCAAAAATCATTACATCATGATGAACAAGAAGAGGGGCTATGTAAGCGCCAATAAGGACGGACAGCATCCCACTGTTTTTGACCTTCTTGATGAATCGTATAGAACTCCGTATCTTCAGGAAAATCTCCATCTTGTAGGCCGGCTGGACATGGATACAGAAGGACTTCTTCTCTTTACGACAGACGGCGCCCTTACGCACCGCATGACAAGTCCAAAATCTCATTCTCCGAAAAGTTATTTTGTCCGCCTTGCAAGAGAAGAGAATGAAGGTTCTCAGAAACGTATAGAAGAAGCATTTGAAAAAGGTGTACGCATTCCACCGGAAGACAACGAACCTGAAGCTGACTGCAAGCCTGCAAAAATCAACTGGCTGAACGGAACGGAAAACGTACTTACGATTACGGAAGGAAAGTATCATCAGGTAAAACGTATGTTCCGTGCCGTAGAAAATGAAGTTGTATATCTTAAGCGGCTTACAATCGGTTCATTAAAGCTGGATGAAAATCTTGCGCTCGGTGAATACAGGGAACTGACAGAAGAAGAAATAGACCTGCTTCTTAATCCATGCAGTGATTGAAAATGCTACTAATTTAGTATATTATTTGGAGACGTTTAACACAGCCTAAAACACGACATTTAGTTTTCTAAATTGTCACTTCAGGAGTTTAAAATTGACAGATATTGAGATCGCTCAGAAAAATGTAATGATTCCGGTAACTGATGTAGCTTCTAAAATTGGAATTAAACCGGAGGATCTTGAACTTTACGGCCCTTACAAGGCAAAGCTTACAATGAAAAAACTCAGGGAGTTTCAGGCAAAAGCTTCAGATCCTTCTGGACGCGGAAAGCTTATTCTTGTTACTGCAATTACACCGACACCGGCCGGCGAAGGAAAATCAACAGTTTCAATCGGTCTTGGTGACGGACTTAGAAAAATCGGAAAAAATGCAGTTATTGCACTTAGGGAACCGTCCCTCGGACCTTGCTTTGGCGTAAAGGGTGGTGCCTGCGGTGGAGGACATGCCCAGATTGTTCCGATGGAAGATATAAACCTTCACTTTACAGGTGATATCCATGCAATTTCCATTGCAAACAATCTTATTGCAGCGCTTGTAGACAATCACATTCAGCAGGGAAACGAACTTGGAATTGATCCTAGAACCGTAACATGGAAGCGCTGTGTTGACCTTAATGACCGCCAGCTCAGGAATATTGTAAGCGGTCTTGGCGCAAGAACAGACGGAACACCACGTGAAGATCATTTTCAGATTACAGTTGCTTCTGAAATCATGGCAATAATCTGTCTTAGCCGTTCAATTTCTGAACTTAAGGAAAGAATTTCTAATATCATTATAGGAAAAAACTATAACCGCGAAAATGTTAAGTTTGGTGACTTGAAGTGTACTGGTGCGGTTGCTGCCCTTCTTAAGGATGCAATTCGTCCTAACCTTGTACAGACACTTGAAAAGAATCCTGTTTTTGTTCACGGCGGTCCTTTTGCAAATATTGCACACGGATGTAACTCTATTAACGCCACATTGAGTGCACTTGCAACAGGTGACTATGTTGTTACAGAAGCTGGCTTTGCTGCTGATCTTGGCGCAGAAAAATTCCTTGACATCAAGTGCCGTGTTGCAGGAATTGCTCCAAGTGCAGTTGTAATTGTTGCTACAATCCGCGCCCTTAAGATGCACGGCGGCGTTGCAAAGACCGAACTTTCTAAGCCTGACTGCGCTGCCCTTGAAAAAGGATTTGCAAACCTTAAGGCTCATATTGAAAACATCGGTAAATTCGGTGTTCCTGCTGTTGTTGCTGTAAACAAGTTTATCACAGATACAGATGAAGAAATTGCTCTTCTTGAAAAACTCTGTAAAGAAAACGGTTCTACTGCCGTTCTCTGCGAAGGATGGGGTAAAGGCGGTGAAGGTGCCGTTAAACTTGCAGAAGTTGTTGCAGACGTATGTGACAGCGATAAGGCAGATTTTCATCACCTTTATGAGGACAGCCTTTCTCTTGACAGGAAGATTGAAAAAATTGCTACAGAAATCTATCATGCCGGTTCTGTTGAGTTTCAGGGTTCTGCCTTAAAGAAGCTTAAGGATTTTGAAGCTCAGGGATACGGAAAACTTCCTGTATGCGTTGCAAAAACTCAGAATTCAATCAGTCATGATCCAAAACTTGTAGGGGATCCGAGAGGATATGTTTTCCCTGTACGCGACGTTCAGCTTTATGCGGGTGCTGGTTTTGTTGTAGCTCTTGCCGGAGATATTATGACAATGCCTGGTCTTCCAAAGGCTCCTGCTGCGCTTAATATTGACGTTGATGATGACGGAATTATTTCAGGATTGTTCTAATATTCTGTCCTGCTCCATTTGACTATGTTTGTCATATGTATTAACATGTAAATCCCTGCTGTCGGAAAATGACAGCAGAAGATTTTATATTCGTCCCTGTAGCTCAGCTGGATAGAGCATCCGCCTCCTAAGCGGAAGGTCGTGCGTTCGACTCGCATTTGGGACAAAAAAACCGTTGTGGCTTCACAACGGTTTTTTTTTTTGACGGGATTTTATTTTCTAGAAATCGTAGTATACGCCGCGTCTTACAAGAGAGGCAAAGCCGTCTTTGGAAATGTCCTTGTTTTCGCAGCCGTCATTGTAGTGGCAGATGTAGGTTATTGGCTTTAATTCTGCTGGAATAATCTTTTTTAATTCGTTGTAGCTTGCGTGAACGGCATTTTCTGTAAAGGAACAGTCGTGGAATATGGCTTCCAGCTTGTATTCAGAAGAAAGCCAGTTGATAAGCTCCGGGTCAGCCTTTGAATCGCCTGAAAACAGAACCTTTTCATCAATGAGAATTCCAAGAGAGTAGTAACTGTTTTTCCATGTGTTTTTGCTTGTAAATAGATGCTTTGTCCGGAACAGCTTAAGGTTTATAGAACCTATATTTACGTTGTAAAACGGGCGCGGCGCATGCTTTATTGGTTCAGGTTTAATCTGTTCAAAGTAGTCTTCAAACTTCATTTTCTGGCGCAGGCCTTCTTCGCCGCGGACAGCAAGCCCGCCTTTTAGAGAGTTGTTCCAGAGCAGTTTTTTATATTCATCTGTAATGATCATTTTAGGGCGGCGCTTAGTGCCGTACATGTTTGCAAGTGCAACTTCTTCAATTCCGCCGATATGATCTGCATGTGAATGAGTTATAATGATATTTCTTACATCTGTTATGTTTGAATCAAAATCTGCAAAGGCAAGAGGACAGAGTGAACCGCAGTCTACCAGAACGTGATCTTCTCCTTTAATAATAAGGATGTTGTTCTGAAAGTTCAGCTTTGTAAAAGCACTTCCTGTTCCCAGAAAAAAGACGGACAACTGTCCTGCATTTGTAAATTCTATTTTGCTGTAAAAATCTCTTGTTTTCATTTCTATTAGTATAGCATAACAAAAATCTTTGGAATAGAATAGAGGAATGAATTTATCTGCAATACAGCATTTTGCTTACGATTCTTACTGCTATCAGCTGAATAATGATGATCTGGAAATCAGTATCATAACAGGAAAAGACGTTAATTCCGTTTTTCTTCTGTCAGGTGATCCTTTTGCAAGAGGAATAATGGGTGGTAACAGCACTTGGGTCGGAACAGAAACCGAAATAACATGCAAAAAAGAACTTCAGAATCATTACAGATGGACTGTAAAAGTTTCTCCTCAGTTTAAGCGCCTTTCTTACTGCTTTAGGATTGTTTGCGGCAGTGAACAGGTTTACCTTACACACGACGGTTTTGAAACAAAAGAACAGTATGAAGATAAAAAACGCTACCATGCGCAGTTTATATATCCGTGGATGAACCCAGCAGACACATGCGTTACTCCTGAATGGGCTCAGAATACAGTATGGTATCAAATTTTTCCGGCTCGCTTCTGCCGTGGAAAAACGAATTATGTTCCGGAAAAAATGCTTCCGTGGCCGACTTCCTGCGAAGAACCGCTTCCTGTTATAAAGCCGTACGGAGAACCTGTTTACGGCGGAAACATTCAGGGAATCATAGAGCGTCTGGATTATCTTAAGGATTTGGGAATAACAGGAATCTATACAACCCCGCTCAATAAATCAACAAGCCAGCACAAGTATAATACAGATGATTATACAACGATTGATCCTGAATTCGGCGACGAAACTGTAATGAAGGAATTTGTAGCTCAGGCTCATGCCAGGGGAATCAGAGTTATGCTGGACGGAGTTTTTAATCATTCCGGCTGGTTCTTTGACAAATGGCAGGATGTCTGGGAAAAACATGAAAAATCCGAATATGCAGACTGGTTCATGGTTAATGACTTTAATTTTGAAGAGCCTGATCACGGTTACGGAAAGGGAAATTCCGGCAAGGGTAAATATTTTGCGTTTGCCTTTGTTGACTGGATGCCTAAGCTGAATACAAATAATCCTAAAGTGATTACATATTTAATTGACATCTGTACCATGTGGGTAAAAAAATACGACATAGACGGACTTCGCCTTGATGTTGCAAACGAAATAAGCCATTTGTTCTGTGTGGAATTGCGCCGTGCAATGAAAGCCTTAAAAAGTGATTTTTATATCATTGGTGAAATCTGGCATAATTCCCAGCCGTGGCTCAGGGGAACGGAATTTGATTCTGTAATGAATTATCCGCTCCAGAATGGAATTGCAAACTTTCTGTGCAACGAAAATTTTTCTGTAAAGGAACTTGAGTACGCTGTAAACCGCTGCTATTCAATGTACTACAGGCAGGTAAACAGGGTTCTCTTTAATCAGGTGGACAGTCACGATACGATCCGCTTCCTGAACCGTTGTGACGGAGATAAAGTAAAGACCAGACAGGCTTTGGCGCTTTTGTTTGCAATGACAGGTTCTGTGTGCATTTATTACGGTACGGAAATCCTTATGCCTGGTGGGCATGACCCAGATAACAGAAGGTGCATGCCGTGGAAAGATATTGATTCCGGAAAATTTGCTTCTGAACAGGAATTTATGAAGGCGCTTATCTCATTAAGGAAAAATCATCCGGCAATGATAAGTCCGGACTATGATTTCATATATGATGATTCTGATCCGGAAGGAAAAAGCCGCGTGCTTCATCTTCTAAAGGTTTCTGAAAAGGATGATGAGCGCATTCACCTTTACCTTAACTGCTCCGGTTCATCATTTGATGAAAGAGCAGCCTTAAAGGGAAAGGAGCTTCTTCTGAAAGCAGAAGGCATTTATATTTGCCGTGAGCTTTAGGCCATGTGTGCGGCGGGGTTTGTTCATTTTTTGCTGAAGCAGCAGTTTATGACGCAGAAAGCCGCCGCCAGCGCACATACATAAATAAGCGCAAGATATGGAAATACCGCTGGAAAAACAGCCGTAACGATTCCGCATACAATCGTGAACATTCCGATTGCGCTTGCGGTAAGGCTACATATCTTTCCTGAGTGGACCAGTCGTCGCTTTTCTTCGGCATCTGCGCGGCTTTCTGAGAGCTTATCAAGGAATGACTCTGAGCCAAGGTATATTCCGCAAATTAAAAAACTGAGCCCAGCTGTAATGAAAGCCGCGGCTGTTACTGCAAGTTTTATGCCGGTAAGAATCATCTGTGCAGCTTCCCCTTTTGTATAAAGTCCATGCCGGCCATCTGTCGCCCTGTAGGACGCATCTGGCGCTTTGTTTCGGCATAAATATCATCTTTTTTATGGTCCCTGTGGCTGCTGCTGCGGTTTCCTTTTTCATAAGACTTTTCTGAACCGGCCGAATGCTTTTTACCGGTGCCTGAATTATCCCAAATTGACCGGATATTTCCGCTTCCGTTATTGACTGTTTCAAGCCATTCTGCAGGTTCTGGAACTTCAAATTTCATGTGTTTTCCGGTGTACGGGTGGTCAAATTCCAATGTGCGCGCATGAAGTGCAAGCCGCCCGAACGGATCTGTCTTTGCGCGGTAATTTTCGTCACCGGCAAGAGGGTAGCCTTTGGAAGCAAGGTGAGCACGGATCTGGTTTTTGCGGCCGGTTTCAAGGCTCAGTTCAAACATTGTGTGAACACTTCCCGCGGCAACAATTTTATAGTGGGTTACAGCAGAAATTGTTTTGAATTCTGCGTGACCGTTTTTTACAGAAAGATTCCTGCTGTAGATTGAATTTTCATGGGATATTCCGGCGTGCGCTTTTTTCTCTTTAAGGGCTTTTCTTGCAGAAAGCTGGTCCGGCTCGTCCCCTGATTTTGGAACAAAGCCGATGTTGTGCGCATTGTAGGCAATTTCTGCATCGATTGTGCCTTTTGCCGGAAGAAAATGCCCGTTCTGTGGATTTTCAGCAACTGCGCGGTAAAGGCGTTCCGTTACCATTGTCTGCCAGTTATCCATTATTTTTTTCTGGGCATTTTCGGTCATTGCAAACATCATTACTCCGCTTGTATCGCGGTCAAGGCGATGAACAACGAATGGTCTGTGCGCGCTGGAGAAAGTTCCTTTTTTCCTCATTATCTGTTCAAGTGTTGCAATTGCTGTCTTTGCCCGGCTTCCCGGATATGGCACGCTTAGCATTCCGCTTGGCTTAAATATTATGCAGAGAGCTTCGTCTTCATAAAGGATTTCTATGCGTTCTTTCCCAAAGTCGATTTTAGTTTCTGACTTTGCCTTTGTGCTTTCATTCATCTTCGTCCTCGTCGTACATAAAATCAGCTTCCATTTCTGAAATTATTTCCATGAGCTGATTATATTCTTCCTCCGAAGCCTTTTTGATTTCTTCATTGCGTCCGTCAATGATGAAGGATTCTGCATAGGCCTGAAGGCATTCGTATACAAAGGCATAATCTTCATCATCCAGATCATTAAGGGATTCAATGCCGGTAATGTCTTCCAGCATCGGAGTTAAAATATCCCTGATTTCCAGATTATCTTCTGCAATTTCTGCACTGTCTGCATCCGTAAACTGCTTTGCATACTGATATTCAGAGTCAACGTCCTTGAGATAGCTTTTAAGGCTCTTGATTAATAATTCGTCATCTGTCATAGGTACACAATACAACCAAATTTGATTTTTTTCTATGTTTTTTTTAGAAAATGAACGATTTTTAATTGACAAAAAATTTGCAAATCAATATAGTATAGGAACATTGCATTCCCCGATTGTGTAATGGTAGCACTTCAGATTCTGGTTCTGACTGTGGGGGTTCGAATCCTCCTTGGGGAACTAAGCTGAACGAAAAGTTCAGCTTTTTTTTTATCATTTGCATTTGGCCCCTTCGTATAACGGCTAGTACAGCGGATTCTCATTCCGTCAACAGGAGTTCGATTCTCCTAGGGGCTAAAAAAATAAAGCAGAAAGACTTCCAATACGGGAGTCTTTTTTTTTTATATGCAGAACAAAGAATCGAACTGCGGAACGCGCGGTTTCAAAAAAAGCGAGAAGTGCGGAGCGTTTTTTGAAATTGTTCGACAGGAGGTCGAACAAAGAAAGTGCAGTCGGCGCAGAAGGAGGGAACAGGAAGTTCCCGACTGGCGCGCTTCGATTCTCCTGGGGGCTAAAAAAGATAAAGCAGAAAGACTTCCAATACGGGAGTCTTTTTTTTTATATGCAGAACAAAGAATCGAACTGCGGAACGCGCGGTTTCAAAAAAAGCGAGCAGTGCGGAGTGTTTTTTCGTATTGACCACAGGAGCTTCGGGTAAAACGAGCGCAGACGGATTCCTTGGCTATTAGAGAATAAAAGCTTTAATCATTCCTCTCTATTTCGAAAAAATGTTTAAAAAAAGCGTTCTAGTTCTATTTTTTTTTGTGACTCATATATATATAATTTGAAAAGTGTCGAAATAGGAGGCATAAATGAAGAGGTTTAGTTTATTATTTGTTGGAATTTTTGTTCTTTTTTCATTTGCTTGTTCAAACAGTACAGATGACAAAGCACAGAAAGCTTTCGTTGCTGCGGCCGCAAAAGGTCCTGTAATGGTAAATATTTTAACGCCTACAGGAAAGACGGTTTACAGCGTAGATGCAAAGACAAACCGCATTCAGACTGCTGTTACTACTAATGAAGCAGACTCAATTACGGTACGCAGAACTTATTCATATAATGAAAATCTTGGAAGCCGTTCCATAGAAATTGAACATCCTTATACAAGAAAAGTTACGATTTATTATGAATCACCGGTTGCAACTACGAACCCGTCACGCGGCTCTGAAGTGGAAAATCCTGTTCCGGTAAAAACTGTCCGCTCTGTAAAAGTCACAGAAGGCGATTCTTCCCGTGGAATTGCAGAAAAGGAAGAAGAAAGTTCTTATGAATATTATCTTTGCGAAGACGGTTCTTTGGACGGAATCCTTAAACGGGATTCTTATGGAAATGTCTGGGTTAAAAGTGAATTTGATTGATGAGGTGAGAGATGAGAAGTTTACGTGATATATTTATTATCGTCTTTTTTGTGCTTCCATTTGCTGTTTGTGCATATTCAGGTTTCAGGAACAGTGTTTACGATTATCAGAATAATGTTATTGACTTTTCGGACGAAGGTATTCCAGAAAATATCGTTGATGGCCGTGCGATAGTTTTTTCTCCATTGGATTTGAAAGTTGGAGATATCTTTATTGATGCGGATGGAAATGCTCTTAAGGTCTACAGTATAACTACAAATCCAGACGGTAGCATGGATATTGAAACAATTAAGCCTGATATCCGCGAGGTTTTCCAATATATTGATATCCCAAATCAGACTATAGATGTTCTTGCAGATGATTTTATTATTTATGGTGAGGATGCTACAGAAGAATGGAATAATGGCATCTATGATATGGTTTATGATGAAGACGGAAATTTCATAGAAGATCCGGCTTCCCGCAGTGGTGCCACATGTGGTGGTATGCTTGGAGATATTTTTAAAGAAACAACTATATGTCCAAGAGTCAGCATTCCAATAAAGCTTAACAAGAAAGAAGGAGGTAAAGGCTTCTATGAAGAGCTGAAATCAGAGCTGAAAGATATTTCCGATCATTATTCGGATGGCTTTGAGGCAACAAAGTCAAAGCTGGAAGAAAAGAAGGGTGGTTTTACAGAAAAAGATACTCTTACAATCTCTGTTGAATTTCCTTACAAACAGCGGACACTCAGCTTGACAGGTAATGTTGATTTACCATATGTAACTGTGATTACAAGAAAAAAGACCTGGAAGTTCTGGAAAAAATCATTCTGGTCAAAAGAAAACTTGTATCATAAGGGAAGCGCAAGATGTGAATTGAATGCAGATTTGCAGATAGGTTCGTCAGTTACATTTGCGCTTGCTGGTGGTTTCTCTGAAAAATTTTTGATTGGTGAGGTGGGACCTGTGCGGTTCTATAGCTGGACCTCTGGAACAATGGCTGCTTCATTTGCATATCAGAAATATAATCACCTTGTATACCGAGGCGGCGTTTCTTGTGATTTGGATGGTGAGTATATCAGAGCTGTTCCGCATAATTTTAAAGCGTATACTCTTGATAAGTATTGTGGAAGCGGAGAATCGATGGAAGCCAGTGTTATTGGAACTCTCTCCTGGATGATGGGACCGGAAACAGGACTTTCTGTTGCAGGAATCAGTCTTGTAAGTATTACAGGAAAGGTCGGTGCTGAAGCGAAGATAGTTGTGCCAGTATTCAAGACTCTTAAGTTTGACGATTCTCGGTTAAATAATTATGGTGAGACTTCTATTACAATCAATGATGTTCCTTTTGATAAAGATAATCTTGGAACTGACTGGAGAAAGGTTTCATTTAATCTTTATGCAAAAGCCATAATTGATGCTTCCTGCATAAACGATAAAGTCTGTACAAATCTTTGGACCTGGAAGAGCGATCCGCTTATTTCGTTACCATAGTATGGATTAGGAAGGTGATTATGAAAAGAAGTATAAAAGATTTTGTTTTAGGGTTATTCTCTTTTGCTGTATTGTGTGCATTTTTTTCGTGCAGTAGCGACGCAGATAATTCAAATGAAGATATTGCAAAAGCATTGATTCTGAAGGGTAATCCTGCCGGTTCTGTAACTCAAACGCTGGATACTTGGCATCATGAATATAGGGAAGTGAACTATGGAGGAGCAGATATAGGTCACATTCTGGAAACTGACATGCAGTATTATCAGAATGAGTCAGATTCTTATAAATTGAAATACAATTATGAAAATTTTGATTCAACTTCAAAGACAGGAAGTTGTATTGCGTATATCAAGAAGTCTGACGGTTCAATTATTGGAAAGCGCACAATCGAAATTACAAAAAATATTGGTGGGGAATATGAGGTTTCCATTAAGGAATCAAAGTTTTCTTCTCCGGTAACAACGGAGACAGAGGCTGATGCTAATACAGAAACTGCGGCTGCAGCCTCGTATACAATATACAGGGATTCTGAATTTAAAGAAGAAACTTTATCGGTGCATTATAATCCGTCTTCCAATTATTCGGTTTCAGAATACAAGACGCTCGAATATGATTCTACTGGTAAATGGGTCACAGAGGCTTGTATATATCTTCCTGATGTACTTACGTTTAATGAAAATAATAAAACAGTTTCAGGAACGAAGCATCAGATTGAGCATTCCGTAATAGTGGATGAAGAAGGAAATGACGGTAAATACGATACAGAAAAACTTACTGTTACATCGTATACAAAGGATACAAATACTGATTCTTATGATTTTGATAATCCGACTGTAACTTATTATCTTTATAAATTCGTCTGGACAGAAGAATCTGAAACAGAACCAGCAATGCAGTCTTCTTATGAGGCAGAATCTGATTTTAAAACTCGTAAAAGCAGGCTTTCTACACTCATGACCACTTTTGATAAAGAGAAAAAACTGCCATTGACTTATTCCTGGCAGGATCATGAAGGTAATTTGTATGCTTATTATACAATGGAATATGCGCTGGAACCTGTAAAGCCGGAAATAGATTCTTCTGGTGCAACATCTGCTTATTATCTCTCTGATAAGAAAATGTATCTTTTCCAGTCTTCTGACAGTTCAAAGAAATATATGGCGGCAGAAAATATTTATGATCATAGATACATTTATACTGATAAGTATTCATCTGATGGAACTCATAAATGGGTTTATGTTTCTTCTGAAGATGCTTATTATGCAGATGATATAACTTCTTTAAGTTCTTCTTCAGTTACAGCAAGAAGTTGTAATCTTAATTCGTCATTAGAAAATCTTCCTTCAAGGACAGGTCATATAGGTTATGCCATGCGCTAGTCTATATGCCGCTGATTGGAAAATATGTCGAGGTAAAGCACTGTTAAGCTTAAACTCTTAATTTCGATATTTTCTGATTTGCAGTAAATATTTGATTATAGAATGTGCACAGATTTTTTTACTCTGTGCGCATTTTTTTTGCTTTTTTTTATTGCCGATTGAAAATAATTTTTGTATTTTTAAAGGGACTGCGGAGGCGCTGTAATCGGGTTTGCTTTGCAAACATCGCAGGAGTTTCCTCGCTAGAGGAGATAGGACGCAGTGTCGACAAAGGGGAGGCTTCCCCTTTAAAAAAATAAAAAATATTTTTAAGAGGTTAGATAGAAAATGGCAAAACAGTTGATGTTTAATGAAGATGCACGCAAAAAATTGCTTTCTGGTGTTGAACAGATTGCAAAGGCTGTAAAGGTTACTCTTGGACCTTGTGGACGCATGGTTATGCTGGACAAGAAATACGGAGCTCCTACAATCACAAAGGACGGTGTTTCTGTTGCAAAGGATATTGAACTTGCAGATCCATTTGAAAACATGGGTGCTCAGTTTGTACGCGAAGTTGCTTCTAAAACAAATGATGATGCAGGTGACGGTACAACAACTTCTACTGTATTGGCTTATGCTCTGGTGCGCGAAGGATTTAAATCTGTAGCTGCCGGAATGACTCCTATTGAAATTAAGCGCGGTATTGACAAGGCTGTTGCTGCTGCCGTTGCAGAAATTAAAAAGAACGCAAAACCTGTAAAGGATTCTGCTGACATCAAGAGCATCGCTTCTATTTCTGCAAACAATGATCCAGAAATCGGTAACCTTATTGCTGAAGCAATTGAAAAGGTTGGAAAAGACGGTGTAATCACTGTTGAAGAATCTAAGAACATGGATACAACTGTTGATACTGTAGAAGGTATGCAGTTTGACCGCGGTTATATTTCTTCTTACTTTGTAACTGACCGCGAAAGAATGGAGGCTTCTTATTCTGACGCTTACGTTTTGATTTATGACAAGAAGATTTCTTCTATGAAAGATCTTCTTCCTATTCTTGAAAAAGTTGCAAATGCAGGCCGTGCGCTCATCATCATTGCAGAAGATGTTGACGGCGAAGCACTTACAACTCTTGTATTGAACACAATCCGCGGAACAATCAAGGTTTGTGCCGTTAAAGCTCCTGGATTTGGTGATCGCCGTAAGGACATGCTTCAGGATATTGCAATCCTGACTGGCGGCCAGGTTGTTTCTGAAGAAGTTGGACTTAAGCTTGAATCATGCGGCGAAGAAGTTCTTGGACAGGCTAAATCTGTTAAGATTGACAAGGATAATACAACTATTGTCGGCGGTGCCGGTTCTAAGGAAAATATTGCTGCCCGCGTTGCAGAAATCAAAAAGGCTATTGAAAAGTCTACATCTACATATGATAAGGAACAGCTCCAGAAGCGTCTTGCAAAAATCGCTGGTGGCGTAGCTGTAATCAATGTTGGTGCTACAACAGAAACAGAAATGAAGGAAAAGAAATTCCGCGTAGAAGATACAATTGCCGCAACACGCGCTGCCCTTGAAGAAGGTGTTGTTGCAGGTGGTGGAATTGCACTTATTCAGGCTTCTAAGGCTCTTGAAAACATTCCTGCTGATCTTTCTGAAGACGAAAAGGTTGGATACAAAATCGTTCGCCGCGCTCTGGAAGAACCAATCCGCCAGATTGCAGACAATGCTGGTATTGACGGGGCCGTTGTTGCTGAACGCGCTAAGAATGAAAAGGAAGGTGTTGGTTACAACGCTTACACAGGCGAATGGGTAAACATGATTCAGTCTGGAATCATTGACCCTGCTAAGGTAACAACTTCAGCCTTGAAGAACGCTGCTTCTATTGCAGGAACTCTCCTTACTACAGAATGCGCAATCACAGACATCCCTGAACCAAAGACAGCTGCCCCAGCAGCTCCTGGAATGGGAATGGATTACTAATAGACATAATTTCGAGGTTTTGAATATTATCAAAAAAAATAGCGGGAGGGAGAGAAACGTCTGCAAAAACATTCTGCGATGCTGCCGCGTGAGCGGCAAACTGTATGGTTCCAAGGCATCGCAGCATGTAGCCCGCTAGCGGGCGTTTTTGACAGACGTTTGTCGACCGTTAGCTATTTTTTTTGCAATTTTTATAAACTTGAAACTACGGAAAGAGCGGTAGCCATTTGCGGTTACCGCTTTTTTTCTGTATATTTGAATTATGAAGAAAAACAATAACATCATCATTATTTTCAGCTGCATTGGTGTAATACTGCTCAGCGTGCTTTTCTGCCGCATTGTACTTTTTGGAGACAGACAGGAATATCATCCTAAAATCGTAAATCCTGTAATAGACACAGATTCAGCCGGTGCGCTTTCAGATTCTTCTTCAGTTGATCAGAGTGCAGTGCTCACTTCATTCATTCCGCTTCTTCCTACAGAAACGCTTATGAGCACGCTTACGCTTGATTTTGACGGAGATAATCTTGATGATCAGGTTGTTGCCGTACACAAGGCGGGTTCTCCATATCTTTTTCTCATTGTAGGTCTTTATAATTCAGAAACAAATGCCTATGACCGCGTTGCAGAAATTTCTACAGAAATTTCAAAGGTGCGTACTTTTTCGTATAACGGACTTGATGTAATCGGTGACCACCGTACGGCTCTTGTGTACCAGGGAATGAAGTCAAACGGTGACTCTGTAATGAAGATTTATTTGTGTCGCAGAAAGAGGGGTGCTGTTGAACTTCAAAATATTGGTGATTTTGCTTCTGACGGAACAATATTTATCCTTCAGTCGGAGCGTTCGGATGCATATGAACTTTCCCAGACAAAGGGAGAAAGCTTCAGTGTATGGGTTTACAGTTCGGACAAGCCTGAAGAAGGCGAATCTAAGGCTGCAAATGCCGGCGTAAACCAGCTTCAGACAGAATATAAGTGGAGCCCGGAAGAACAGAAATACGTGATGAGCCGCCAGCTTAAGGTAAAAGGAAGCCGTATTGCGGCAAGGGAACTTGCACGAATTCAGAACGGTACTGTAGATACTTTTGCACAGTTCCTTGACGGACTCTGGTATAAAACTACAAGTACGGGTTCTTCGCCACGCTACATCTATTTTAACTATGACAGCAGGGAAATCATCTTCCTTAATGACGATACGGAAGGCGTTTATTCCTGGGAAGATTCAAACCTGCGTCGCAGCGGTATTTACCTTACTGTAATTAACACTGTAATTTCCAGCATGAAGCGCCGTTTTGACATCATGCTTACGGGCGTAAATGAAGTATACATTCATGTTCATGATGACGTTGGAATGATTATCAAGGAATCTAACCAGTGGGACGGAACCTACAAGAAGATGTCGTTCCAGAGCACTTTTGGTGAAGTAAAGGAAACCCTGATTTCTGATGAATACAAGGCGGCGCTCCTTGCAGAAAAATCAATCTGGCTTGATGATGAAGACAATTCCTATGCATTTAAAGACTGCATTTATAGAATAAAAGGTACTGAAACGGAAGAAAACGGAATCTTTATAATCGATACTGTAGGTGACTTCCCAGTAATTCAGTTCAGGAGCAGGGCAGAAGATTCAATGCTGCAGCCGGCTTATGCAATGAAGTTCCATACTCATGAAGAAGTAATTCCGCCAAAAAGACGCCGCGACAAGCCTGAAGTAAAAATCGTTACGGATAAAAACTTGATTACGCTTACTCCGGTAAAGCTGTCTCCGGCTACCTGCTACATTACAGAAGGACGGCCGTTTACGCTTCATCTTTCTGATACGGATACACCTTCTTCTGTTGCTGCAAGACAGTAAAAGACATTATGTAAAATTATTTTCCTCTAAAAGTTTTCATTGAAAGGGCTGTATTACTTGAAATAAGCATTACGCGTCAATATAATGAATTATTATGACCGCTAATGAATTACGCTCAAAATATATTGAGTTCTTTAAGAGTAAAAATCATGCTGAAATTTCCGGACAGTCTTTAATTCCGGAAAACGATCCTTCTGTTTTGTTTACAACAGCCGGAATGCACCCTCTTGTTCCATATCTTTTAGGGGAAAAACATCCTGCCGGAACACGCCTTACTGACTATCAGAAATGTATCCGTACAGGAGATATTGATGAAGTTGGAGATCCAAGCCACTTAACATGTTTTGAAATGCTTGGAAACTGGTCTCTCGGCGATTACTTCAAAAAGGAATCAATTTCTTTTTCCTATGAATTCCTTACAAGTCCAAAATGGCTCGGACTTGATCCGCGCAAGATTTCTGTAACCGTTTTTGCCGGAGACGAAAATGCTCCCCGTGATGAAGAAGCTGCCGGTTACTGGAAAGAAAACGGAATGCCGGAAGACAAGATTGCATACCTTCCTGCAGGCGATAACTGGTGGGCAGCTGGTCCTACAGGTCCTTGTGGTCCAGATACAGAAATCTTCTATTGGGTAGGTGAAGGACTTCCACCGGTCGGATCAAATAAAGGTACAGACAGTGCAAACTGGATGGAAATCTGGAACAACGTATTCATGCAGTACAACCGCGTAGATGAAAAGACACTTGTTCCTCTTCCAAAAAAGAACGTAGATACAGGAATGGGTCTTGAAAGAACAAACTGTATCCTTCAGGGAAAAACAAGCGTTTACCTTACAGAAGTTTTCCAGCCAATCATCGAAAAGGTAGAAAATCTTTCTGGCTACAAATACGGATCTGATTCAGAAAAAGATAAATCTGTACGCATCATAGCGGATCATAGCCGTGCGGCAGTATTTATCATTGGTGATCAGAAGGGTATTTCTCCTTCTAACGTAGGTGCCGGTTATGTATTGCGTCGCCTTATCCGCCGCGCTGTTCGCCACGGAATGAAGCTCGGTATCGAAAAATCATTCCTTGCAGACATTGCAACAGCCGTAATCGAAAACTTTAAGTGCGCTTATCCAGAACTTGAATCCAACTCTGCAAAAATCAAGTCTGAACTTACAGCAGAAGAAGAAAAGTTCCGCCTTACACTTAAAAAGGGTGAAGCTGAATTCCAGAAGCTTCTTCCAAACCTTATGAAGAATCCTAAAAAGATTATCAGCGGAAAAGTTGCATATAATCTTTATGAAACATACGGATATCCTCTTGAACTTACACAGGAACTTGGTGCTGAAAACGGCTTTACTGTAGACATTGAAGGCTTTAAGGAAGCAGAAAGAAAGCATCAGGAAGCTTCTAAGGCTGCTGACGCTGGACAGGCAAAGGGCGGTCTTGCAGAACAGAGTGATGTTGCAACAAAATATCATACTGCAACACACCTTCTTCAGCAGGCTCTTGTAAATGTTCTTGGCGATCAGGTTGCCCAAAAGGGTTCAAATATCAATAACGAACGAATGCGCTTTGACTTTACGTTTGAACGTCCTATGACAAAGGAAGAAATTCAGAAGGTTGAAGAAATTGTAAACCAGAAGATTAAGGAAGACCTTCCTGTTACAATGGAAATAAAGACTCTTGAAGAAGCAAAGGCAGAAGGTGCCCGTGCTCTGTTTGCCAACAAATACGGTGAACAGGTAAAGGTCTATACAATCGGTAAGGATGCAAGGAATGATTGGTTCAGCAAGGAAGTTTGCGGAGGACCTCACGTTCAGCATACTGCGCAGATTGGTGACTTTAAGATCCAAAAGGAACAGTCAAGTTCTGCCGGTGTAAGACGAATCCGTGCTGTAATTTCGGGCGGACTTCCGCTTGATCCTCAGTAAGGGTGATTTTGGTTCAGACAGGTTCTAAATCTGCAGATTTTGAACCTGCCGGCTGTTTATTTTGTAACTATCTATAAAATAAACGGTTTTATTAGTAATCCGGGTTGTTTTTACCGGGGTTTGCGATTAAAATATAAAGGTAAAAGGAATAAAAAATGAAACGTTTCGCCATAGCTTTGTTTACTTTATTAATGTCAGCAGCAGTATTTGCTCAGTCAGATCTGCAGGTTCTGGCAGTTGTTAAACTTAATAAGAATGAACCTATAACTGTAAAGCAGATTAAAACTCGTGTTGAAATGTATGAAAAACAGCGAGGAGCTTCTCTTTCTGTAGATGATCGCAAAAAGGTTCTTGATGCCCTGATTCAGGAAAAGCTTGTACTTCAGGCAGCTCAGAAAGCAGGTCTTACACTTACAGACAGTGTTGTAGAAAAAATGTTTGTTCAGCAGCTTTCTGCACAGCTTGTAGGACGCACTGTAACACAGAGCGAACTTGAACAGTTCGTTAAACAGCAGACAAACCTTTCTCTTGATGAATTCATGAAGCAGCAGATCGGAATGTCTGTTGCAGAATACAAGACATACCTTAAAAACCAGACACTTGTTCAGCAGTATATTTTCTCTCAGAGAGAAAATGAATTGAAGTCAGTTGCTCCTACAGATGATGAAATTAGAAGTTTCTACGAACTTAACAAGTCATCTTTTGTATGGACAGACATGATGAAGCTTTTCCTTGTAGTCGTTCCAAAGGGAGAAGATGCTGAAGCTGCACGTGCAAAGGCAAATGACCTTTACACAAAGCTTAAGGACAAGAAGATGTCTGTAAACCAGCTTACAGTTGAATCTAAGAAGGAAAACTCTGGTTTCCAGTCTGGCGAAATCATTATAAACAAGAATACAACAAGCGCACAGCAGCTTGGAATTTCATATACAGACCTTATCAGCCTGTTTGGAAACGAGAAAGATTATCTTGCTTCAGTTTCTGAATTTGATACACATTTCCAGTTCTACATGGTTGTAAAGAAGTATGATGCAAAAATGCTCGGTCTGAGCGATGTTGTTCAGCCGGATTCAACAACTACTGTTTACGACTATATCCGAAGCACATTGGGTGAACAGAAAGTAATGCAGTACTACACTGTAGCTGCCCAGGAAATTGCAGTTGGTCTTGATACAGAAGAAAATGTGGAGAGAAAAAAGACAGGTGATGCTCTAACAAAGCTTCTTTCCTGGTAAGGGGACTTGAATGTCTAGACGAATAGGACGAATCCTTGCATTCCAGGCTTTGTATTCCTGGGATGTAGGTGGTGTTGATATAAATGATCTGCTTACTTTTTCCTGGCTGGAGCATGACGATTCTGATGCCGCAGCAGGCGAAACTCAGGAAGAAGAAGCTAAGTTCTGTCTGATTGATAAGCAGATGAATCTTTTTGATAATCTGACTGTAGAAAAAAAAGAAGAAATTTATATCTTTGCGCGTCTTCTTGTACGCGGTACAGTAGAAAATATCAGTCAGATTGATGAAATTATTAAAAGTCATCTTTCTGCAAAGTGGTCGCTTGAGCGCATTAATAAGGTTGCTCTGGCAGTAATAAGAATGAGTGTTTACGCCCTTCTTTATCAGAAAGATGTACCTGCCGTAATAGTAATTGATGAAGCTGTTGAAATTGTAAAGGAATATGGAATTGATGATTCCCACAAATTTACAAATGCGATTCTTGATAATATAAACAAGGATCTTTCAAAATAAGCTTGCGGTCTGCTGGTGCGTTTTGGCACCTTACAGGAAAAAACATAAGGCTGTCTGGATTAATTTGATTCGGGCAGTTTTGTGTTTATTTTGTTTATGGAGCTGAGTATGAAAAACGTGGCAGCAGGAATTATAAAATCCTTTCTAATTCTTTTCTTAAGTCTTTTATTTTTTTCATGTTCCAGATCGGCTTCCAGAATTTCGTTTACTTCGTCGCTAGATCAGATTGATGCGCTTATAAATCAGAATCAGTATGCAGATGCGGAAAAAGAGCTTGGTAAAGTAGAAAAATATGCTTACGGTGCGTGGGCTGAAATCGGAATTTTCAGAAGGTACTGCCAGATCGGTCGGACTGCAAAGGCCGAAAAAATCCTTTTGAGCGGATTAAAGAAAAATCCGGAAAACCTTGAATTAAATGCTGTTTACGTAAATTTCCTTATAAGAAATAACCGTCTGCAAGAAGCCGTTTCTGCCGGAAAAGTGCTTCAGGGAACAAAGTTCGGTTCAATTTATTCTGAGGCCGTGCTAAAAGATACGCTTGAAAAACGTTCTTCAGATGAACTTGAAAAAGTTTTTCGCTCGGATGATTACTATCCTGTTTATTATGACGCTTTCCGCGGAACCGGAGACAATGCATGGCTCAGAAACTGCGCGCTCATTAAGCTGTACAAGGGAGAATATACTTCTGCATGTATGATAAAGCCGCAGAATGTTTACGGCGCTGACGACGCATATTTCTGGGCCCTGGTTATGTTTGACGGAAGCTGTTTTGCAGATTCTATTCAGTACGGAGAAATTGCTATTCAGCTTATTGATTCAAAGGGGACAAGAGTCCGCAAGGCGGCAAAAAAGTCTGTTGTTGCCCTTGTGTCAGATTCTTACATTGCACTCAGCGATGCAGAAAGCGCTGAAACGGTGCGCTCTGCATATCTTGATTCCATAAAAGATGAAAAAAACGGCTGGCTGCTTCCGGAGGGCTATGAAACGGACTCTGAACTTCCTGTTATTTTTGTGAATAGTGCAAAATGGTCGCGCGACAACCTTGAAGAAGATAGATGCGTTGCTCTCTTGAACCTTTCTGTTGAAGCCTGGCCGGATTACGTTCCGGCACTTACAGCCTATGCTGATTTTGCAATGCATTCAAATGCGAAAATAAAGGAAGATAAGGCGGTAATGGAACTGCGAGATGCCGGGCTTGCGACCCTTGCAATGGAACAGTATGACAGGCGTGCGCGCATTCCTGTAAGCGATGCTGTTTACCGCATTGACGAAAGCCTTAAGCGTGTAAAAAGTCCCCTGCTGTATATTGTGCGCCTGGATATGCGCTATAAGCTTGAAACAAATCTCACTGACCGGGAAAAAACTGCGGATATCTGGCGTATTCTTGAAGAAAACATGATAAGTCCGTCTGTTTTTGAAAGCCTACTTTTGTCCTATGCGGAAAATTATTTTCTTTCCCTAAAAGATTATGAAAATGCGTGGGTTCTTTTTTATAAGTATGTTTCAAAAAAATACGGAATCGAAACAGATTCAAAATTCTGGGAAAACATAATACGCAACATTCATTCCTTTACGCAGGAAGAATGCGAACTTGCGGCATATTTCTCTGCCCTATCGCTCAGGGCAGAGGATACGCTTTGTCTTTATGAAAATTCTATATTTGAAAACGGTCTGAGCGGTTCAGAAGGGCATGTTTCTGCAATAGCCAGTGACCGTTCATGTATGAATCTTGCAATGGTGTACAATTCCCTGGGAAAAAGGGCTTCTGCCCTTGATTTATACAGCCGTGTTACCGGTCGCTGTACAGACATGTATTTAAAATCAATGGCAATGTACCGGATGTCTCTCATATATCATGCAGAAAAAGACTATAAAAATGCGCGCCGCTGTGCTGAATACGCGGTTTCTCTTAATAAAAGGAATTCAGAAGCGCACTATCTTCTTGCAACCTTAAAAAATCTTAAATAGCAAAAAAAATCCTTCGGAACGCAGAACGCATTGCCCGAAGGATTTTACATTTTTTTTGAAACAAAAGTTATTTTTCGATAACAGCGATGATGTCGCTCATGCGGAGAATAAGGTGTTCTTCGCCGTCGATTTTAACCTGTGTTCCGGCATATTTATCGTACATGATGCTGTCGCCAACTTTTACAGTGATTTTTTCGTCATCTGTTCCTGGTCCGACTGCAATTACTGTAGCTGTCTGTGTTTTTTCCTGTGCAGCTTCCGGAATGATGATTCCGCCAGCTGTCTTTGTTTCTGCTTTGTCGTTTTTTACAAGAACTCTGTCTGCCAATGGTTTTAATGTCATTTGATATACCTCTGTTTTTAGTTCATTGGGTTTTCCAAGGATTTCTCCGTGGAAATTGATTCAAATTTTATTTCTACCTATAAATGTAATAAAAATCTGCTTCAATCGTCAACAAAAAAAATAAGTTTTGGGGAGGAATTTGGCAGTACTGCGGTTAATTAAATCAATTTGAAGTAAAAAAGTGGGTCAAAATAACTCGTTTTTAACTTATTGAAAAGGCGGTGGGGAAAAATGACTCATCCAGAAAAAAGATAATGTGAAAAATCCGGGTAATTTTCTCTTTTAGGGGCGAAAATGTGCATAAAATCATCTTTTTAAGTCAGTATTGTAAAATATCTGAATAAAAAGAAGCGAATTTAAAACTTGGCATGGAATTTGCATAATCTTTAGTAACAAATCTACAGGAGGCAAAAAATGTCAAATTCTGATTCTGTTCTTTCAATGTATCTGAAGGAAATTAATAAAATCCCGCTTCTTTCCTATGAAGAAGAAACGGAACTTGCTGTAAAGGCTGCAAAAGGTGATGTTGCCGCAAAGAATAAGATTATCAATTCTAACCTTAGATTTGTTATTTCGATTGCAAAAAAATACCAGAAAAAAGGTCTTGAACTTGAAGATTTAATCAGCGAAGGTAATATTGGCCTTATGACTGCAATTGAAAAATTTGACGTTTCAAAAGGATATCACTTTATTTCATATGCAGTATGGTGGATTCGCCAGGCAATCCTTAAGGCTATCTGCGAAAAGAGCAGGGCAATCCGCCTTCCGCTTAACAGGGCAAATGAGCTTGTTAAGATTGAACATGCTCAGAAAGAGATTTCTTCCCTTGGAATCAGCATGACAGAAAAAGAAGAGCTTGAAGAAATTGCAAATATGCTGAATATGGACGTTTCTCATGTATGCGAAATGATTAATATTGCACGGGATATGACTTCTCTTGATGCTGAAATTGCCGGCAACAGCAATTCTGCAACAACTCTCGGCGAAATGATTGAAGATTCTACTTCTGAACGCCCTGAAGATAAGGTTATTACTGAATCTATGATCAAGGAAATTAAGGCTGTGCTAAATACACTTAAGCCGGCTGAAGCTAAGGTTCTTTCCCTCAGGTATGGAATTGACGGTCAGAAGCCTATGTCGCTTCAGGAAGTTGGTGATGTGTTCGATCTTACTAAGGAAAGAATCCGTCAGATTGAAAAGCTTGCAATTAAGCGCATGCAGCATCCGACAAGATTAAGAAGACTGGAAGGATTTGTTGCTTAATTTGCTATGAAGAAATAAGCTCATTGAGCCTGTCGAAATGAGCTTGTATGCTATATAAGGTGGTTTCGAGAGCCTCAACCACCTAATTAGTCAGTTCTTTTCATTTTTTACTGAGGTAAATGCATCGTATCTGGCTTGCATGAGGATTTCCTGATCCCGAGCAAGGTCTGCAATGCCTAATGTTAGGTTTCCCGCCTGTACGGTTCCGGTAATTTCGCCGGGACCGCGTAGTTTTAAATCACTTTCTGCAATTAAAAATCCGTCTGTATTCTGGCGGAGAACTTTCATGCGTTCTATTCCGGTCTGGGTAATTTTGCTGCTGTAAACAAGGAAGCAGAATGACTGGTCAGAGCCGCGTCCTACACGACCGCGAAGTTGATGAAGCTGTGCCATTCCGAAGCGGTCTGCGTGTTCAATTACAATTGATGTTGCATTCGGCACGTCAACGCCGACTTCTATAACTGTTGTTGCGGCAAGAACCTGTATGCGGTTTTCCCTGAAATCCTTTAGGATGGAAATCTGTTCGTCTTCATCAATTCTGGAATGAAGCAGGGCGCATTTATACTGCGGGAAAACGTTCTGCGAAAGGTTTTTGAAATTTTCTTCGGCAGATTTTATGTCCTGTGAAGAATGTTCGGCGTCAATTGCCGGATATACAAAATACGCCTGATGCCCCTGTTCCAGCTGCTTTCTGACAGCTTCATAGGCGTTATGCTCGTTTCCTTCCTTTACTAGATAGGTTGTTACTGGCTTTCGGCCCTTTGGCATGGACTTAATTGTGCTTACGTCAAGGTCGCCGAACACTGTAAGGGCAAGCGTCTGCGGAATCGGGGTTGCGCTCATCATAAGAAGGTGCGGTTCAAGAGAGGTTCCCGGATTAGATTCTGAATGACGGCCTTTGTCTACAATTGCCTGGCGCTGCACGACGCCGAATCTGTGCTGTTCGTCAATTACAACAAGGTGAAGGTCGTTGTACTGGACGTTTTTTGAAAACAGCGCATGTGTTCCGATTATAAGGTCAATGTTGCCGGCTTTAAGCTCCTTTAAAAGGCGGGCACGGCCGGCGGATTTTACGTTCCCGGTAAGGAATGCAACTTTCAGGCCGAGCGGTTCTAGCAGTTCGGCCGCTTTTTCTGCATGCTGGCGCGCAAGGATTTCTGTAGGTGCCATAATGGCGCACTGACCCTTTAAGTTTATGGCCCGTAAGCAGGCAAAGAATGCAACCAGCGTTTTTCCGCTGCCGACATCTCCCTGTAAGAGTCGCTGCATTGTGAACGGATTTTTCTGCGGAACGGAAGAGTTTCCGGAAAACTGCACCCTGTCCTTGTAGCCGCGGTCAATGTCTTCATTCATCTGATGTATGACTCTAATTTGGTCAGCGGTAAGTTCAAAATGCAGTCGCAGGTAAAGCTGCATCTGCATTGGGGAAAGATTTTTTATGAAGCTGTCAATAAATTCAGGGGAAAGCGGAGTTTCCGCTTTGCCGCTTTCTGCTGTTTCATACGGTACAGCCGCATCCGGTAAAAATCCCTTGTGCTTAAGAGCACGGGTTGCAATGATTTTCTGAAAGAGAAAGAGTTCTTCGTAAATGAGGGTGCGGCGTGCTTCCTGAATTTCCTGAGGCGTCTGTGCTGCGTGAATGAGTTCTACAGCCTTCTGTTTTGGCAGAAGGTTTCTGGAAGAAATGTATTCGGCAGGGACTTCGTCATCTATTCCTCGAAGGTACTGCTGGATGGCCGCTTTTACTGCCTTACGCACTGTTTTTTGGGTAAGCCCTTCCGTAAGGTGGTAGACAGGTAAAATCCCTGAGTCCGGGAGTGGCATTCCCTTGAAGTCGCCAAGTTCCCCGGAGTCGGCAAGTTTTGTTACGTCAAAATCTGTTGACTGAATCTGGCCGTATTTTTCTGTAAAAGTACCCGTAACGGCAATTATTGAGCCAGCAGGAAGCGAATGCTGAAGGAAAGTGCGGTTAAAGCATATTAGGCTTGCAGAAACAACGCCATCTGTAATGATGATCTTAAGCGTTTTCATCCTGCCGTAGCCGAAAAATTCGTGTGCAGTAACCTGTGCTGCCGTATGAACCTTGCCGAACCTGAATTTTTCCAACGGAATCTGCTGTCTGCGGTCTTCGTAGTCTTTCGGATAAAATGAAAGCAGATCTCCTGCCGTAAAAATGTTAAGCTTGGAGAACAGCTTTGATACCGCAGGACCAACGCCGGGGAGAGAAGAAACCGGAGATTTTATGTCGTCAAGCTTCATCGGATTAATCTGCTTCGCTTAGAACGGAATGATTGCAATGATGTTAATGAGCATTCCAATTAGTATGTTTCCGGCAATTAATGACAGGAAAAGTACAAAGCTTGAAATTAAAAGCGCATTTTTGTAGCTGTTTGGTTTTCCAAAAGAAAACGGTTTGGAAATCCTGAATACAGTGTTTGAAATGTATCTGTCTAATGCCTGCCAAGGAGAATCGTAGTTATTGCTGGATTTACTGAAAATAGCAACGCAGTAGCGCACAAAAAAGATGAGAAATAGAATGATTCCGATTGTTGAAACGGCGTTCCACAAGAGAAGGACGATGTTTGAAAGAATTCCAGCAATGTAGATTCTGCCGGTTTTTCCGATTTCCTTAAGAAGTGAAGAAAGCATTGTAAGCAGTCCGAGCGAAAGAATCGGTGTAAAATCGAACATTCCTATGCGGAGCGGGATTCTGTAGAACATGTTCATGTACGGGTCGCAGAGCTGTGAAAGGAATTTTCCTACAGGGGAATAATTTGCTCCTGGAAACCATGCAATCAAAATGCGGATGAAGCAGATCGTCGTATATAAAGATACCGCGCTTGCTGCAAGATAAAAGATATTCTGAATGATCTGTACTGAACTGTTTAACACATTACGCTCCTGTTACGCCGGCATTTATGCCGTCCATATATTTTTAATCTGCGGCAGTTCATTAAGCCTTTTTAGCGTTTCTTCAGAAGAAGAAATCGTAAGCTGCGGATTTGCCTTTACAATATACGAACCTATATTCGTATCTAAATGAAAATATACTGAACAATTGCCCGGTTGACCAAACAAAATATCACGAATTTTTGTAAATTCCGATTCTGATGTTGCGGTCGGCTCCAGTTCAATATGAATTTCCTGAATTGATTTTGCCTTAAGGCTTGTTATGTCTTCAATGCTGTCTACAATAAAGCTTGGAGCTTCGCGTGTTCCGTCAACCTTTCCCTTGAATGCATAAATGGTCTGATCCTGAATGGAAGGTCGCATTGTTTCCCATGTTTTAGGGAAGAATGTAAGGTCAATTTCTCCTTCATAATCCTGAAGTTTTGCAAATGCCATGTCTGTGCCTTTTTTTGTGCGTATCTGGCGCAGGTCATGAAGGAAGCCAAGGATTATATAGGATTTACCGGCATTTCTGTTTGCCCATGAATTCTGTCCGCTGGAAGCAAGGTTTTCTTTAAGGAGCTTGTCTTCTTTTGCAGCGCGGTCAAGTTCCTTTGCCGTAAGGGTTACGCTTGTGCGGATTGTCTTTGCATAGTCATCAAGAGGATGTCCGGAAATGTAGCAGCCGATAATCTGCTTTTCTTCGTTAAGTTTTTCCATCTGAGGAATGTCTGGAATTTCTTCAAACTTAAAGTCTGCGTATACCTTTTCATCTGTGTCGCCAAAAAGGTCACCCTGGCCGTTATCTGTTCCGTTAAGCTTGTCGTTAACATACTGGATTGCCCTGTCCATGTTAAAAGAAAGGGTAGGTCTGTTCTGTCCCAGCTTGTCGAATGCACCGGTTTTAATGCAGACTTCTATTGCCTTTGAGTTGAGAGGGCGTTTTTCGCGTCCTTCTTCATCTTTTATTGTTAATGGAATGCAGCGTTCCAGAAAATCCATGAAGGACTTGTAGTTGCCGTTCCTTTCGCGTTCTTCTACAATGACTCTTGCGGCTTCTCGACCCATACCTTTCATTCCGCAGAGGGCAAAAATGATGTGGCCGTCAAGTACGTCAAATACAACATAAGAACGGTTTATGTCCGGCGGATCAACCGGGATTCCCATGCGCTTTGCTTCTGCAATATAGAACGGAACTCCGTCTGTAGAGGTAAGTTCGTTTGTAAGGTTTGCAGCCATGAATTCTGCAGGAAAATGGCATTTTAGATAGCCGGTTCGGTATGCAAGAACAGTATAGGCCGCAGCATGTGACTTGTTGAATCCATATCCGGCAAAAGGAATCATGATTTCAAAAATATCGGCGGCATGCTGTTCTGTAAATCCCTGTGCAATTGCGCCTTCTATGAATTCCTTTTTCTTTCCCATAAGGACTTCAGGCTTTTTCTTACCCATGGCACGGCGCAGCATGTCTGCACCACCAAGAGAGAATCCGGCAATTTTCTGGGAAACCTGCATTACCTGTTCCTGGTAAACCATAACGCCGTAGGTTTCTTTAAGAAGTCCTTCAAGGCATGGATCAGGATAATGAATTGTTTCAGGTTTCCATTTTCCGTCAATATACTGAGGAATGTAGTCCATTGGACCCGGACGATAGAGCGCATTCAAAGCAACAAGCTCTTCTATGCACCGTGGCTTTACCTGCCTTAATATTTTCTGCATTCCCGGCGATTCAAACTGGAATACAGCAACAGAGTCGCCGTTACAGAACATGTCGAAGGTTTCTGAATCAGTTTCGCTGGCTTTTTCCGTATGGAATTCAGGAGTTCCTTCCTTGCGGTGCCGGTTAATAATGTCCTCCGCATATCTGATTAAAGAAAGCGTCTTCAGACCGAGGTAGTCGAATTTGACAAGTCCGCACGGTTCAATAATATCCATCGTAAACTGTACGCCGACTTCGCCTGTCTTAGGATCCTTAAAAATCGGAGCCCAGTCCGGCAGGGCAGTAAGCCCGATTACCATTCCCGAAGCATGAAGACCGGTATTGCGGTTTACGTTTTCAAGTTTTTTTGCAAGCTCAAACAGCTTTGTGTAGCGCGGATCATCCAGATAAGGCTCAAGACGTCCGCCGTCAGGAGCCGGAAATTTTTCTGTAGGATGGAATGCATCCTTTAACTTTGCCTTAGGAGAATCCGGGACACAGGATTTAAGCATGTTTACTTCGCTTAAAGGAATTCCCAGAACGCGGCCTACGTCGGCAATACACTGCTTTGGCTTTAATGTACCGAATGTTACGATATGACCAACCTGCGGGTCACCGTAAAGGTCGCGTGTATGCTGGATGATGTCCTGCCTGTAGTCGAAGTCCATGTCAACGTCAAAATCAGGCATGGAAACACGTTCAGGGTTCAAAAAGCGTTCAAAAAGAAGATTGTATCGGAACGGATCAATGTCCGTAATTGTCATTGTATAGGCAACTATTGAACCGGCACCGGAACCGCGTCCAGGACCGATCGGAATGTAAGGCTTTGGTCTTTTATTTACGTTGTCGTATGTAGATTTTGACCAGTTTATGAATTCCCATACGATAAGGAAGTAACCGGAAAATCCCATCTTAAAGATGATTCCAAGCTCGTATTCTGCGCGGGCTCGGATTTTAGGCGTAATTTTTGGGTATCGGGCACGAAGGCCTTTTTCTACAAGGTATCTTACGTAGTCATCCTGATTCTGTGTATAGTCGTCGTGAGTCTGGAATTCTTTTGGAAGTTCAAAGCGCGGAAGACAGCTCTTAAGTTCCGGCGTAGAATACTGATGAATTGTAAGGTTGCACATGTTTGCAATCTTGATTGTGTTTTCGTATGCGTCCGGTACGTCCGGGAAAAGCAGGCGCATTTCCTGTTCTGTCTTAAAATACCATTCCGTGCGGCCGTCGCCCATTGTCTGGTGAGGCTCGTTCAAAAGTTTCTTAAAGCCGATGCAGCGGAGAGCGTCCTGCGCTTCTGCATCTTCCTTTTCGATATAGTGAATATCGTTTGTGACTACAAGAGGAACGTTCAGCTTGCGGGCAAGCTTTATCAGCTTCTGGTTAATTTCTTTCTGTTCCGGGAGCCCGTGATCCTGGAGTTCAATGTAATATCTGTCTGGACCAAAAAGATCCCTGTATTTGATTATGAGCTGCTCGGCGGCTTCTTCTGAATCGTTCATGAGCGTCTGTGGAAGTTCGCCGGCAATACATGCAGAAAGGCAGATTAATCCTTCGTGGCGCTTTTTGAGCATTTCAAAGTCGATTCGCGGTTTTCCAAAGTAAAGGCCTTCCGTGTATGCGTCTGAACAGAGCCAGGACATGTTCTTGTAACCGGTTTCGTTTTCGCACAGAAGTACAAGGTGATAGTTTTTGCGACCGTATTTTGTCCTTTCCTGTTTAAGATGGTCGTCACCGACATAAAATTCGCAGCCGACGATAGGATTTATATCGTTTACGTGGCAGAGCTTTTCAAAGTTGAGTACGCCGAACATGTTTCCGTGATCAGTAAGCGCCAGGGCAGGCATGTTAAGGCGTTTGGCTTTTGCAACTAGCTGATCCAGTTTACAGCAGCTGTCCAATAGAGAATAGTCAGAGTGAACGTGAAGGTGAACAAACTCCGCAACAGGAGTACCCTCTGGGGCAGGATCGAATTTATGATAGTCAGCCATGTTTATCTATCTCCTGTTTTACTGGGCGGCAACTGCTTGAACGGCTCCAAAGACTCCAAGGCTTAAAAGAAGCATTATAATGCCGGCGAGCAGGACTCCGCATACTACTGCAATTACAGTTTCCTTAAAGTCCATGTCCAAAAGGCTTGCGGCAAGGGTTCCTGTCCATGCTCCAGTTCCAGGAAGAGGAATTCCGACAAAAAGAAAGAGGGCAACAAAAAGTCCGTGACCGGCTTTTTCCTGAAGTTTCTGCCCGCCTTTTTTTCCTTTTATAAGGAAGAAAGTGCACATTTTACCTATGATTTTTTTGTCCTGTCCCCATTCCAGAAATCTTCTTGCAAAAAGATAGATGAACGGAACAGGAACCATGTTTCCTAAAATACAGACCGCGTATGTAATTATCATTGAAGAAACGTTGTCTGGAGACATAAGTCCCAGTGCAGTGGCAACAGGAATGGCTCCCCTGAGTTCAATCAGAGGAATCATTGAAACTATGAAAATCCGAAAATACTTCTGTAACATAATGGGATAATTATAAAGTTAAACTTAAGGCTAATCAATCGTAAATCTAACCTTACCTACAGCTTAAAGTCCCAGATTTCCTGCTGGAGCTTGACGATTGATTTTGTGTTTTGGGTTGAAGATGTGCGGAAGTTGTCCAGACTCTTTATAACGCGCTGAAGATTATTCATGATTTCTGCCATGTGCTGGCGCGTTGTGTGGGTTGTTTCGCTCAGAAGCTTCATTTCGCGGGAAATTTGTTCACCGCCGCTAATCATTTCTGAAGCGCTGTTGCGAACGGTTGCAGTAGAGTTTGTAATAGAACGGATTCCCGCAAGAACCTGTGTATTGCCGGCAGACTGTTCTGTCATTGCCTGCGAAATGATTTTTTCCTGATCCTTTACTTTCTGTGAAAGCTCGTAAATCGTGTTGAACTGGCCCTGAATCTGCTTTGTGTTTGATGCAATGGAAGAAACTGATTCTGCAAATTTCTTAAGGCTGTGCTGAATGTTCTTTGACTGCTCGCCGGACTGAACCGCAAGCTTACGGATTTCGTCTGCAACTACGCTGAATCCTTGACCGGCTTCTCCGGCATGAGCAGATTCAATTGCTGCATTCATTGCAAGAAGATTTGTTTCTGCGGCAATTGCCTGAATTATTTCGCTCGCCTTAAGAAGTTCAGAAGACTGGTTCAGAACCTCATCCGCCATGGAAACTGCCTGAATTACGCTGCTTTTTCCTTCTTCGGAAGCGTCTGCAAGTTCATTTACTGATGTAGAGTTTTTTTCAAGAATTGAAGTAACATTGTTTACGTTTGCAACCATTTCTTCTACTGCAGAAGATGACTGGGAAACGCCGGCAGCCTGTTTTTCAATTGCGGCATTAAGGTCCTTGATTCGTATAAGAATCTGGGTTGTAGTTGCATTTGCATCTTCTACGCTCTTTGACTGGTTTGCCATGTCTTCGCGTACGCTGGAAACGGAACTTTCTATGTTCTGGAAGCGGATAACAGAATCTTCAATATTGATGTTAAGTGACTCAGAAGAATCCTTTGAAGTTTCAGAAGAATGTCGGAAACTCTTTAAAAGCTCTTTTGTAACGTTAAAGAATTTGTTTGTACCGTTTATAAGTTCACCAAGTTCGTTTCTGTTTGTTACTTTAAGCGGCTTTGAGCGGTAATCCTTTTTTTCCAGATCGTCAAGGAACAGGTTAAGCGTTCTGATTACAGAAGAAATATCCTTTACGTTGTTGAAAGTGTTCAGGGTAATTGAAATTACTGAAACAAGGAAAACTGGACTTATGGAAATAAGGATGTCACGCGCATTTCCGGAATTGTAAACTCCTGGCGTAGAAAGAATGCTGAATACGGCAAGGACTGTTCCGATGATTGCAACTCCGTTCATTATCACAAGTCTTCCCGTTATGGAAAGGGTATTGTCTTTTCTTGAATAGTGAAGCCATATAAGTTCCTTTTCAAAAATAGAAAGGTAAAGGCTGTATGCAATTGCAGAAATCTGAAGGAATGTACCGCAGTAAAGCATTTCAAAGTGAAGAAGTACTTTTTCACCCTCAAACATTTCAAAGTCGAGTTCTGACTTTTTTCCCCATAAAAACATTGAAAGCGGAATAAGGACAGCAAATACAGCCGGAATAATAAGAGAAATGTTCCTGAGTTTTTTTACAAGACCGTTGCAGCGTTCAAGATCCTGGTTTGTGCCGTTAAAAGTGAGCAGGTTTTTCTTGAAAAAATGCCATGCAATCTGCGGAGCAACAAGTGAACCCACAAAAAGTACTGCTACCGGTATGTTCAGTACCACAGTCTTTAATTCTTCCAGAGAAAGGGATTTTGAGATGACTGAATTGATGCAGAAAAGAATGACAGGCAATATAAAAATCAATGTAAAGGTTTTAATTGATCTGTTTGTAAGTACGACTGGATAAGGATTTTTTTGTGCCATAGTTAAGCCTCTTAATTCAACTCAAAAACTGTAATGTAATGAGGTTTTTATATGCAAGCTTCAATCTGTAGATTTCAAAACCTGCTGAAAGTATTTTCTGTACTATTTTACAACGAGTTAAAGTGTTTGTAAAAGAGAATTAATGTTAAATATAGACTTTAATATGACTGAAAAAAATTGCTGAATCTAAGTGAATTTTTCTGTTTAAAATCCCGGATTATCTGTTATATTTATGGTATGAAAAAAATCTTATTTGTTTGCCACGGCAATATCTGCCGTTCTCCAATGGCAGAGTTTATATTTAAAAAAATTGTTAAAGATGAAGGGCTTGAAAATGATTTTGTAATAGATTCAGCCGCTACTAGTACAGAAGAAATAGGGAATGACATTCATCCCGGAGCCAGAAAAAAACTCAGGGAAATGGGAATTCCTTTTGAACCGCGCCATGCACGGCGCATTACACCGGAAGATTATAAAAACTATGACCTTTTAATCGGCATGGATGTAGAAAACATGTATTACATGCAGCGTGAATGGGATAAGGATCCTGAAGACAAGGTAAAGCTCCTGCTGACATATGCCGGCCGTGACCGTGATATTGCAGATCCATGGTACACGGGTAATTTTGATGAAACCTATGATGATTTGATTGCAGGTCTTTCTGGATTGATGAAAAAACTTAAGGCTTGAAGTGAAATTTCCGTGGAAAAATCTTAACGCACTTTTGCTTTTCCTCTTTTTTTTAAGCTGCTGCATATTCATCGGCTTTTCTGTAAACAGGGTCTACAGGTTTTCTGTTGCTGAACCGGCTGTAGAAAATCCAAGTTCCCTGCATGTCCTTGTGGGTGCAGAAGATTCCGAGCCGGAATTCATGCACAGATTCTTTTTGGGAGTTGATTCCGTATGCAGCCGTAACGATGCAGTTGCAGAACTTCTGCAGCCGCCTGTCGGAACGGAATTTTGTACTCTGGACGAATGGTGCAGCTATGCGGAATTTGTCTGCGCAGACATTCTTATCCTCTATTCGGAAAACAGCGCGTATAAGGTTCGTCCGCTTTATGACGTTCACGGGAAATTCATTCCGGTAATAATTGCCGGTCAGTCTGATCCTTTAGGGGCTCAAGTCTGCCGCATTACAAATGACGTAAAGGGAGAGGCAGAAGCCGCCGTAAGGGAAATGATTGCCGGAAATTACAGGAATCCTGCCGTTTTCCGTGGAAAAAGTTCATGTGCTGCGGAATATGACCGGCTTATTTCAATTGCAGAAAAAGAATTTGCCCGGCTTTCTGGGGCCTCAGCAGAATTTGAAAGCCGCGGTTTGTCCTATACAGTAATTGATGATGAAGTGCGTCAACTTTTACCGAATCTTGTACGCAATGACGGAACTGATATTGTGCTCTGCTATTCTGCAGACGAAATAAATGTTGTTGCGCAGATCATTGTTGACCTGAACCTTACGGATAAGGTTTCTGTAATGGGCTTTTACGCAAACGCAAAGACTGAAGAATTCCTGTATAAGGGAATTGTGTATTGCGTTGTAGGGGTTGAGCCGCAGGAGATGGGCAGGAATGCGGTGGAGGAATTTTTCACCTGGAGAAAAACCGGTTCTGCCCGCCGGGAAATTCCTGCTGCTGTAAAGATAATCAGGGGGAAGCGACAGTGAAACTTGGAATACGCAAACGGCTCATACTTCTGTTCCTCTATGCTGCTGCAATTGAATGTGCCCTTATGCTTGTAATTTCAGGGGCAATGTGGATTACAACAAATTTTATCTCAAGTTCATATAATTCAAACCTTAAGATTCAGGAATATCAGACAGCGGCGCAGAATGTTCTTGAAAAACTTGAATCCTACATGAATTTAAAGTCCTATGAAAACATAAACGGTTACCTGCATTACAAGGCAGAACTTGAAAAACTGAGCCTTGATTTTGAAAAAAAGCCATGCCATCAGAAAACAAGGCTCTGCGAATATACAACCTACAAGTTTTCCGAGTCATTTTTGAACTATTCTGAAAATGCGGTTTTCCTGCGTCGTCAGGGAAATTTTTCAGGCGCAATGGAAAATTTTAACAAGGCAAAGAATGCGTACATGTTCTTTTCCAAGTCGATAGAAAAACTGAACCAGCTTTATTTTACGGATAACATGAACCGTTACAGTGCGGTTCGTGTTTCGGTACGCCGGCTTGTATTTTCGTCTGTGCTCATAACGGCTTCT